>Ga0315336_1001703_pt1 | contig 39397 bp, 41 predicted proteins | sample ASW5metaG_FD_204512 | JGI IMG/M metagenome (GOLD analysis project Ga0315336, IMG submission 204512) | Ammonia-oxidizing marine archaeal communities from Monterey Bay, California, United States - ASW #5 | ecosystem: Environmental > Aquatic > Marine > Intertidal zone | place: USA: California... | reverse complement strand
GGGGGGTGCGGCCATCTGGCCATTCAATACGCCAAGCATAGAGGCGCCCAAGTGCTGGCCACGGCGCGAAATTCGAACCACGAATTCGTGCGCGCGCTGGGCGCAGACGAGGCTATCGACTACACGACGACCGACTTCGTCGAAGCGGCTGCCGGCTGCGACATGGTGTTCGACACCATGGGGGGCGAAGTCCATCGCCGGTCCCTGGAAGCATTGGCGCCGGGTGGGGTGCTCGTCTATATCGTCGCCGAGCCGCTGCCGGAGGGCGCCGGCCGGCCGGACGTGACCGTCCTGAACGCCCCGGTTCGTGGCGAGCGGGCGTCGATCGAGCGGGTCGCGGCGCTGGCTGCCGAGGGTGTGCTCAAGCCAGCGGTCGAGGCCAAGTACCCATTGTCGGACTTCGCCGAGGCTTTCGCGCGGCTGGAAACCGGGCATTCACGGGGCAAGATCGTCTTCACCATGGGCTGACGGTTTTCGGCGGACCTGAAAAAAACCGGCGCCGGCCGGACCATAACGGGATTGGTCCAGCGGCGCCGGCTTCAACGTTTGGGTACGTCAGAGCTTCGTCAGAACTTCGCCCAGGGCAGCCAGGTGGCGATGCCCGGGAAGGCGATGATCAGCACGACCAGCAACAGCGCGCAGGCCATGAACGGCAATGCGGCGAGGCAGATCTCGCTGAACTTCGTGCCCGGCGGCGCCACCCCTTGCATCACGAACAGCAGGAGCCCGAAGGGCGGTGTCGTGAAGCTGATCTCCATCGCCAACAACATGATGACGCCGAACCAGATCTGGGTGACCTCCAGCGGCATGCCGAAATCGATCTTGGCGATGACCGGGAAGAAGATCGGCACGGTCAGCAGCATCATCGCGAGCTGGTCCATGAACATACCGAGCAGCAGCAGGATGCCGAACATCATCAGCAGCATGACGTAGCCGGAGACGTTGAAGCTGGTCACCCACTCGATCAGCTTCACGCTGGCGCCCGATCCCGCGAGCACGTTGGCGAAGAGCGATGAACCGAGCAGGATCATCAGAGCGATCACCGTGACGCGCGCAGCGCCCCACAGCGACTTCCAAAGCGCCCGGCCGAACAACCGTCCGAAGTTCCGCACGGCCTCCTTGGCGATCTGCCGACGCTCGACCGACCGGGGGTCCTTTGCCCCGCCCAGCAACACGGCTTGAACAAACGGACCGATCAGCATGTAGATCAAGGCGAGCAGTATCACGCCGACCGAGCCATAGGCCGCGGCTTCCGATGGCGTGGTGACGCCGCCCATGATCAGCAGGATCACCATACCGATGATCGAGACCATCGGCATGACGTCGCGAACCAACAGCAGCATTTTCTGCCCGAACGACACATGGGCGACGTCGTAGCTGGGCGCCGCGTTGGGATCGAGTGTGGCCCGGACGAAGATCAGGATCACGTAGAAGATTGCCAGGATGAGCCCCGGAACGATGCCGGCAATGAGCAACCTGCCGATATCGATCTCCGCGATGGTGCCAAGCAGCACCGCCAGCGCGGAGGGCGGGATCAACATGGCGAGACCGCCGGTCCCGAGGATCGGACCGATCGACATGCTCTTCTTGTAGCCGCGCTTTGACATCTCCGGGACCATCAGCGTGCCCAGGAGCGCCGTGGAGCCCATCGACGAACCGGACAATGTCGCCAATGCCGTGCCGCCTGCGACGGTCACATAAGACAACCGCGCCGGGACGCGCCCCATCAGCAGTTCGACGGCGTTGAACATCCGATTTGCGAGGCCGGTGTGGAAGAACAGCTCGCCCATCAACAGGAACATCGGTATCGGCACTATGGCGAAATTCGCCATGTTGGAGAACGCGTTGTCGGTCAGCTGGAAGACCGCCGCCGACAGGTTTTCGTCGAAGGTGTCGAAACGGCCGTAAAGAATATAGGCGGTGACCGTGCAAACGATCAGAAACGCCAAGCCGACCGGCAGGCCCGCGAACATCAAGAACAGGATCGAGCCCAGTAGGAGGAGGAGAATCCAATACCACTCCATGTCAGCGCGCCTCCATCAGGTCGCGCTTGGTCTCCTCAAGCTCAACTCGGTCGCTGCCGACCCCGGCGATGCCAACATGCATCGTCTCCTTGGTGACGGCGAGCCGCAGAAATTCGATTGCCATCAGCAGGAAGCCGATCGGAAACGGTATCGAGCCGATCCAACTGCGCATGCCGAGCTGGGCGCGCAGTTCGTCGAACGCCAAGGCGTCATCCCAATGCTCCAGGAACAGCTTGCCGCTGTACCAGACCCAGATGAGGCAGGTCAGGGCGCAAACCAGCACGATCGCGCGCGACAATATGATGCGCGGCCGTTCCGGGATCGCTGCCGTCAAGAGCTCGATATAGATGTGTCCGCGATGGCGGATCAGAAACGGCGAGCCGGTAAACAGGCAGTAAACGAAGCCGTACTCGATGAATGTAAAAGCGTAGGGTGTGTAGTCCCAGCCCATTGTGCGGAACACCGTCTGGTAGACGATGGCCACCATGATAAACCCGATGTAAACCGCCGTGACTGCCATTAGCAGCCACAAGACGCCCCCCCAGGCTTTATCTATTCTTTGAATTGCCCCCATAGCGCGCACCCAAAAGCGCGATGGCCCCGAGGGTTCTACCCCCGGGACCATCGGCTGATTTGGGTCTGTTATTTCTGCCAGGCGGATCGTAGTGCGCCCAGATGGCCAGTACTACGGCCGGCCTTCTTGACGCGGCCTTCCATGCGCTGATAAGCCGAATCGATGGCGAGCTTCAGGTAGGCGGCTCTGTTCGGTGCCTTATGGAACTTCATGCCTTCCTTGATCAGCGTCGCCCGTTCTGCGGCGGCCAATTTCTGCAGCCGCGCGCGAGCCGAATTTTCATGCTCGATGATGGTTGCCTGCATGAGCTTGCGGGCGGCCGGGCTGAGCGACTTCCATTTGCCCAAATTCATGATCCAGCCAATATCGGTCTGATAGAATTCCGGCTCGATCGCGTGGCGCAGGAACTTGTCCCATTTCAGACCCTTAAGGCCGACCGTGGCCCAGGCGCTGGCATTGACCACGCCTTTTTCCAAAGCCGAATAGACCTGGCTCGACTTCATCGGATGGGTGGTCGCGTTCATGGCGCGGAAGAAGGCGCCGTAGATCGGATTGTCGCGCAATTTGATGCCCGTGAAGTCTGGCACGCCCTTAGATGTGAACTTGGGCGCATCCTTCATATAGATGCGGAACAACGCGCCTGATGAGGTCCAACCGAGATACTTCATGTTGAAGTACTTCTGGTGCGCGCCATCCAGCATTTTCATGCCGCCATTTGCGCGTACCGCCTTCGGCGAACTGCTCGAAGTCGAGACCGCTTCGTTCTCCGGAATTGCCCGAGCGTAGAACGCCGCAGGCGTGCAGGCTATGTCGACACGCCCTTTACGGATCGCGGTCGGCTGCTTGAACATGCCGATCGAGTTGAAGGGCAGCACCTTGACGCTGACCATGCCCTTGCCGCGTTGGGTGATCTTCTGCGCCAACTCCTTGCACATCTTGGTGTAGACGAGAAAGTCGGGGAATGGATAGACGAGTGTCAACTCAGTCGCCGCCGCGCTGGCCGTACCAGACGACGCGGCGATCATGGTGGCGGTACCTGCCGCCAGCACACAAGCTTTCAGTTTAGTTCTCAATTTTGCCTCCCTTGTTTGGGCCTGTTCCGGTCCGTATGCGCAATACTCTCACGGCAACGGTATGCGAACAACAAATTTGTTGGACATCAAACAATATTGTTGGATGACCAACATAAAGGGCCGCCATATCTCCGGCGGCGCAATCAGTTGTATTTGGTCTCATGCAGCCCGCTCCGCCACGATCAGCGTCCATGGGAATCGCCAATCGCGTCGGTCGGGATCGAGGGCGCCGTCGGTCTCCTCGAAAGGCGAGACCTCGACGTTGGAGAAACCCTTTTTCGCCAGCACATCCGCGAGATCCATTTTGGCCAGCGGCTCCATGAACGGCTCGTTGTTGCGGCGGCCATGGCCATAATGGATGAAGCGCGCGAAGGCGTCGGGCAGGTGGTGGAAGTCCAGATGCACCATGCGGCCGCCGGGTTTCAGCACCCGATGGGCTTCCTCAAAGGTCGCCTCGACCGTCTTGGGCGGCATCTCGTGGAGAAGCATGGTCGACGTCACGACATCGAAGGAGTTGTCGTCCAGGCCCGTCGCCGAGGCGTCGCGCTGGGCATAGCGGACGTTGCGGGCCTGGCGGTCGGCGGCGACACGGGCGGCGAGCTTGAGGCAGGGCGCGGACAGATCGACGCCGACCACTTCGGCTTCGCGAAAACGGTCGTAGAGCGGCTCGGTCGATTTGCCGAAGCCGCACCCCATATCGAGCAGCCGCTTCGGCGAGCCGCCGGCCTCTACGGCATCGGCCAGCCGATCGTGCATGTCCTTGTGTCGGACGCCGTGGGTCGGCGTGGTGGTGCGGGCGCCGCGCTCATAAACGAAGCCGGCGATCTCATCAGACCAGACGCCGCCCGGATGTTGGTGAATGTCGACGCCGGTATAGTAGCCAGGCTGCTCAAACTTCGGATCGAGCTCGAGTATGCCGGGCGGCAGCGCAGCGGGGTCGAGGCGGCCCTCCAGCTCGGCGCGCCGCTGGGCGTGATAGGGCTGGAGCCCGTAGCGGCCGGAATACTTGAACCGCTGCAAGTGCCGCTCCAGCCAAGCGTAGATCCAGTAGAGCGGCGTGTCGCCGATCAGGTCCGCGACCTCGGCCACGCCTTGCGGCTCGGCGCCCGCCGTATTGATGCGGGCTTCGTAGTCGCGTTTCAGGGCAGGATAGATCTCGCGTGTCCAATGAAGCTTGGTCGCGAGGAGAAAGCTCTGCGCAGCGACGAAACTCCGCCCGTCGATTGGCAATTGCGGTTGCGGCGACGGCATTGACGGCATTCAGCTTGCCCCCTTGGAGACTTGCTGACCGAGCAGATTGCCCATCAAGTGGGCTACAAAGGCGTCTCGGTCGGCGGCGCTGGCTGCGATCTCTTCGGGGCCTGGCTCGGCGCGCAGAGCATCGGGATCGATCGTGCCGGATTCGGCGAGCTGCGCCTCCAATGCCCGTACCCGGTCTCGCAGCACATAGACCTCGCTGGCGAGCGCCATCACGACGCCCATCACGCGATCAATCGCCGGATCCTCAAAGAAAGTCTGCTCGGCCCGAGGACCGGCATCGCGTTCCGCACTCATTCTCCCCAACCCTGTGCGTGTTCCGGTCATTGCGGCACGGCACTGTGCGCCGCCGGATTAAATGGTATAATGACATATCATTTGCGGGCGTTCCAGCCCTATTCGCAGTGGTCTTGAATGCGGCGCGCGGATCGCATGGCTCGCCGTGCTAGCATGGTGCGTTGACGCGGCAGGCGTTCAGTCCAAGGAGGCGGCAATGCCAGTGGTGACGATTACGTTGATGGAAGGCTATGACGATACGGTCCGCACAGCACTTGCCGAGCGGCTCACCGATGCGGTGCGAGCAACCATCGCCGCCCCCCTCGATGGCATCACCGTGCAAGTCAATGAGGTCAAGCCGTCTGGTTACATGCGCGGCCGAGTGGGCAGAACGCCCGGCGCACCGGTGCCTGACGGTGCGACTGTGGTGCGGGACTTCCTCGGCGCGATGGAGGCACGCAATCTCGATGCGGCCAAAGCGCTGCTCGACGACGACTTCGTGATGATCTTTCCGGGCACCGGCGAGATGCGTGGGCTGGACGAGCTCTTGGCTTGGGCCAAAGATCGATACAACAGCGTCGGCAAGGACTATGAGCGTTTCGACGTGGCGCCGGCTGCTGAGGGTGTCGTGGTCTATTGCTATGGCAATTTGAAGGGCGAGTGGCTCGACGGCAGCACCTTTGGTGGCATCCGCTTCATCGATCGTTTCACGGTGCGCGACGGCAAGATCGTCGACCAGCGCGTCTGGAATGATATGGGCGAGACGATGCTGAAAGCCGCGGGCGCCCGTCAGGCGGCGGAATAGGATACGGCTCAGACCTCACGAGGTAAACGCGCGGAGGGCAAACATGCGAGCGATACTAGCGCGAACGATCCTGTCGGCAATCGTGCTCGCCGCGACCGCCGCACCGGCGACCGCCGAAGGTGTCAGCTTCCATGTCGTTAAAGAAAGCCAGGACCTCGTCAAGGGCGACATCGTCGAGGCCAAACCAGTACGCAATGGTGATGGGCGATGGGCGGTCTCTATCCGATTGAACAAAGCCGCGGCGCGGCGTCTGGCAGCGTTGACAGCGAACAATATTGGCAGGCGGGTACAGCTCGTGGTCGGTCAGCGCATCGTCATGTCGGCCGTCGTCAGAGAGGCGATTTCCGGCGGTGCTATCTTGGTGAGCGGCAACTATAGCGAGGCCGAGGCGAAGCGGATGGCTGCCTTAATCCGGCAAGGCCAATAGCCGACCGGCAGGGCCAATAGACGAACAGAGCACTCCCCTCGCGCCAAGAACGCGCGACTGAAAAGATCCTCAACATAGAAAGGCGCGAACTCATGAAGATCGACGGGCGCTGCCACTGCGGCGCGATCACATTCGAGGCCGAGGTCGACCCTGCGACGTCGATGGTCTGCCATTGCAGCGATTGCCAGACCATATCGGGCGCGCCCTTCCGGACGGTGGTCCCGGCCAAAGAAGAGAATTTTCGCGTGCTCAGCGGCGAGCCCAAGGCGTATATCAAGATCGCCGAAAGTGGCAACCGGCGCATCCAGGGCTTTTGCGGCGATTGCGGTACGGCACTCTACGCCACCTCGGCGGACGGCGAGGGACCGAAGATCTACGGCCTGCGCCACGGCGCGATCAGCCAGCGCGACCAGTTGCCGCCGCAAAAACAAGTCTGGACCCGCTCGGCGCAATCCTGGCTCGCGGGGCTTCACGACGTCCCAGGCGCCGAAATGCAATAGGCGCGGCGTCTGATCGGCTGGTCATCACGCCGCAACTGGGAAAATCGGTGGGGCAGTAGGATATGAAGATCGATGGGCGCTGCCATTGCGGCGCGATTACTTTCGAAGCTGAACTTGATCCGGAGGCTGTCGGGATCTGCCATTGCACCGACTGCCAGACTTTGACCAGTTCGGCTTTCCGCATTGTCGGGTTCGTGCCTGAGGCTGATTTCCGGCTGCTGACGGGAAAGCCAAAGGACTACATCAAGACGGCAGAAAGCGGAGCCAAGCGTAACCTGACTTTCTGTCCGGATTGCGGCACGGCGATCTATGCCACCACGGCCGATAACGGCGAGCCCAAAGTCTACGGAGTTCGAATGGGCGCCGTGGTCCAGCGCGACCAATTCCCGCCGAAACGGCAGGTTTGGCACCGTTCTGCGACACCCTGGCTCGCCGATCTGGCTGCGGTTCCGGCGCAGGAAAAGCAGTAGCTGCAGTCCGCGCCGCTCCCTGCTTCAATTCACCTTCGGCCAGCCGCGCACGCTGACGCGGTTCATGATGCGGGCGTCCTGTTCGCCGGTTGCCTCGTCCAGCTTGGGGCCGGTGTGGAGCGCTGCCGCGTTGTCCCAGATCACCACGTCGTCGACCTGGTATTGGTGTTCGTACTGCACCTCCGGCGCGATGGCGTAGCGGCTAACCTCGCCAAGGAAGTCGCTCGCCTCCTCATCGGTCATACCCTTGACGCCGATGCAGGTGCTGGTTGCGCCATAGAGCGCCTTCCGGCCGGTCACGGGATGTTCGCGAACCAGCGGATGATAGACCGTGGGGAACGAGCCATCGCGCCGGCCTTCGTAGCAATGCGCCACGGTCGCGCCTTCGGTCTTTTCCTTGAGCGCGCTCGGCAATGACTCGTAAGCGGCATACTGGTCGGCGAAGCCGGTTCCGCCTCCGGTCTTCGGCACGGCGACCGCGTTCAGCATGGTGAAGCTGACCGGGTCGTCGGTGAAGACGAGGTCCGTGTGCCAGTGATAGCCGCCGTTGCGCTGGCGCTCCGAGCGTCCGTCGGCGTTGGAAAGGGTCATCACTTCGGGCACGTCCTCGACCAAAATGTCGCGTTCGACATGGATGATCGGTGTGCCGAGCCGGCGCGCGAAGGCAGCGAACGCGGCAGGGCTCAGATGCTGGCCCCGAATGCACACCAGCACATGGTCGTAGATCGCCCGTGCGAGCGTCGCGACGGTTTCGTCGTCCGGCGGCGACGAGAGATCGGCGCCGGTGATCTCCGCGCCGATGCGTCCTGGCATTGTTTGGATGTCCATCTATGCCTCCGATTCGAGATTTTGTGTTTCAGGGACTAGCCAGGCAAGTAGCCGGCAAACTCCTTCTCGACCGCCTTGGGATCGCCGGCCAGCCCCGCGCTCACGCCTTTGGCCATTTCGCCCGGGTACACGTCCTCCACCCCGGATTCGATCGCGTCGAGCACTTCCGTGACGATATCGGCTGGATCGGCCTTGGGGGGTGGAAGATCGGCGGTCATGCGCGTGTCGACGGCGCCCGGCATGACGGCAATGACCTGCGTCGATTGGCCGGCAAGTTCGGCCCGCACGCCCTGGGTCATGGACAGGCTTGCCGCCTTCGAGGCGCAGAGCGAGCCCATCAGCGGCAGGTTAACGCGCGCGAGGATCGAGAGCATGTTGACGATTGTGCCGCCGCCATTGGCCTGCAGTACCGGCGCGAAGGCGCGGCACATGCCGAGCGTACCGAAATAATTCGTCTCGACCTCCTTGCGTGCATTGTCGAGGCTGCCTTGGGCAACCAGCGGGGTGTTGAAGTTGACCCCGGCGTTGTTGATCAGCAGCGTGACGTCGGCGCAATTCTTGGCGGCCGCGTCGATATCGGATTGTTCGGTGATGTCGATGGCGATCGCTTCGACCCCGTCGGGCGCGTCGTATCCCTTGGTGTCGCGCATCCCGGCATAGACTTTCGTGGCGCCGCGCCCCAAGAGCGACTTCACATAGGCTTCGCCGATCCCCCGATTGGCGCCGGTTACCAGCGCCACGCTACCTTTGATGTTCATTGCCAGCTTCTCCTCTCCCAGCGGGCCTGCGCCCGCATCCTCGATATCGGTTGATGTAATCCAGTCGGGCTCCACGTCAGGCAGCGGGATCGCCGCCAGCAGACGCGAAGTATAGGGACGGCGCGGCTCAGCAAACAGCGCCGCGCAGTCACCTTCCTCGATGATAGTGCCGCCATGCATCACCATGACGCGGTCGCAAACCGTGCGCACGACCGAAAGGTCGTGACTGATGAAAATCAACGCCAGGCCAAGTTCGCTGCGCAACTGCCGCAAAAGTGCCAGGATTTGTGCCTGGCTGGACACGTCGAGCCCGGAAACGATCTCGTCGGCGACGACCAGCGCCGGCTCGAGCGCAATGGCGCGGGCGATGCCGACGCGCTGGCGCTGGCCGCCTGACAATTCATGGGGATAACGTCCGGCGAATTGCGGCCCCAGGCCGACTTGCTCCAGAAGCGTCCACGCTTTGGCCCAGGCGTCAGTCCTGCCCCGCGCACGGCCATAGGCGAGCAGCGGCTGGGCGATGATGTCGGCGACGCGCTGGCGAGGATTGAGTGAGGATTGCGGATCCTGGAATATCATCTGGAAGCGCGGTCGAAGCGGGCGAAGCGCCGGTTCTTCGAGCGTCGTGATGTCACGGCCTTCAAAGCGGATCGTGCCGGCGGTGGGTTTGTAAAGGCGCACGATGGTGCGGCCGAGCGAAGTCTTGCCCGAACCCGATTCGCCGACCAATCCCAAGGCCTCGCCGGGCGCCAGGGTCACGTCGATGTCTTTCAGGATATCGACTGAAGGCGCTTTGCCGAAGGGCGGCTTGCGGCTCAGATCCGGCAGCGAGAGTTCGACCCCGTTCAATTCAAGCATGGCGCGCTCCGCCACCGCCGCGCTCCGCATCATAGGCGTCGGCTTCCTCGTTCAATGTCGCCGTCAATGCGGGCGGCACCGGCTGCAGTGTTTCGCCCGGCCGGTCGTAGCGCGGCGTCGCGTCCATCAGCGCCCGCGTATAGGCATGGCGTGGCTGGTTGAACACCGCATCGACGCCGCCCTGTTCGAGCACCCGCCCGCCGTGCAGCACCGTGACCTGGTCGCAGAGTTTGGCAACCACCCCGAGGTCATGGGTAATGAACAGAAGCGCGGTTCCGCGATCCGCCTGCAACGCCTTGATAAGCCCGAGCACCTGACGCTGCACGGTGACGTCAAGCGCGGTGGTCGGCTCGTCGGCGATGATGAGTTTCGGCTGGCAGGAGAAGGCGATGGCGATCAGCACGCGCTGACGCATGCCGCCGGAGAGTTCGTGCGGGTACTGGCGAAGCACGCGCTCGGGTGCGCGCATGCGGACATCGTGCATCAGCTGCAGCGCCCTGGCGCGCGCGCCGGCACGGTTGAGACCCATATGCAGGCGTAGAACGTCGGTGATCTGCTCTCCGATCCGAAAGGCCGGGTTGAGCGCCGTCATCGGGTCCTGTGGGATCAACGCCATGCCGCGCCCCATCAGCGCCCGCCGCTTGCCCTCCGGCAGATGGGTGATTGTCTGGCGGTCGAACTTCACCGAACCACCGGTCACCGCCGCTCGCAACGGCTCGATACCCAATACGACTTTGCCGACCATGGTCTTGCCGGCGCCGCTTTCGCCAACCAGCCCGTGGACTTCGCCCGCGGTGACCGAAAGGTCGATACCGCGCAGGATGGGGATGCGACGCCGTTCGGCCCGGATCTCCAAATGCAGGTCATTGATCTCAAGGATCGGCGCGGCGCTCCGGTCGCTCATTTCCGCATCACCGGGTCGAGCGTGTCTTTCAGTCCGTCGCCCAGGGCGTTCAGCGAAAGGACGGTGGAGATCACCAGTACGATCGGCAGCACCATGAGCCACGGCACTTGGTGCACGTATTTGCGGCCGTCGCCGATCATGCTGCCCCAGGTCGGAAACTCAGAAGACAGGCTGAGCCCGACATAGCTGAGGATTGCTTCGACGATAACCGCGATCCCCATCTCAAGCGTCAACAGTACCAGCAGCAGTGGCATTACATTGGGGAGGATCTCGCGAAACAGGATGCGCCGGCGTGGCAGGCCGATGGTGATCGCCGAGGCGACATAATCCTGTGCCTTCTGCGCCATGGTCTCGGCCCGCACGACGCGGCAAAAGCGCGTCCAATCGATCACCGCTATGGCGATGATCACCGAGTGCAGGCCGGTCCCCATGACCGCGACGAGCACGATGGAGAGCAGGACGGCCGGGAAGGCCATCCAAATTTCCACCAGCCGTGAGATCACCTGGTCGACCCAGCCGCCAAGATAGCCGGCGAGAAGGCCGAGAATTGTGCCGATCAGTCCGGCGGCGAGCGAAGCGCCAACCGCAACCAACAGCGCGATCCGCGCGCCGTAAATGAGCCGGGACAGGATATCGCGCCCGAGGCTGTCGGTGCCGAATACGAAGCCGGCCTCGCCTTTCTCCGACCAGACCGGCGGCAGGTACTGCAACAACAGATCCTGGTCGATCGGATCGTGCGGCGCGATCCAGGGCGCCAGCAACGCCACCAGAACCAGCAGGAAGAGGAACCCGCCGCCGACGCGGATGCGCCAGTTTTCCGCGGCGCGGCGCCAGATCGGGCGCGGTATGGCGAGCTCAGCCATGGCGCATCCGCGGGTTCAGCAGCGCGTAGCTCAAATCGACCGCCAGATTGATGACGATGAATAGTATCGCGAAAGTCAGGACAAGCCCCTGGATCAGCGGCAGGTCGCGGTTGATCACCGCATCGATCGCCATGTTGCCGATGCCGGGATAGGAGAAGATCTTCTCGATCAGAACGGTGCCGCCGACGAGAAAGCTGAACTGCACGCCGGTCAACGTCACCGTCGGCACCAGGGCGTTACGCAGGGCCTCGCGCGCGACGATGCGAAAGCGCGAGAATCCCTTGACGCGCGCGAGCAGCACATAATCCTGCGTCATCGCCTCGTTGAGCGAGGTCTTGAGGACCCGCGCTATGATCGCCGCCAGCGGCAGCGCCAGGGAGAATGCCGGCAACATCGAGTGCAGCAACACCGAACCCAGCGCATCGAAACGCAATCGAACCAGACTTTCAGCAAGATAGAAGTTGGTCAGGGCCTTGAACTCGATCTCATGGCTGATGCGCCCTGAAATCGGCAAGCCGGAGAGCGAAAGGATCACCACGAAAAGAATGAACAGAAGCGCCCAGAGAAAATCGGGTATGGCCAGGATGAAGCCGGCGAGCCCGTCGATCCCAGCCTCAGGCCAGCGGCCGCGGAAGTAGGCTCCGGTCACCGCCATTGCTCCGCCCAGCCCGATGGCGACGAGCATAGCGATCAGGCAGAGTTCGATGGTCACCGGCAGGCGGCCGACGATGAGTTCCAACACATCCTGGCGCAGGCTGATCGATGTGCCGAAGCGGCCTTGGGCGAGATCGTTCACATAAAGCAGAAATTGGCGCCCCAGGCTCTTGTCGAGGCCGTAGATCTCGCGCAGTCGCTGAATGTCCTCTGGTGTGGCGCCCGGTCCGATCATCATCGCGATCGGGTCGCCCGGCACGATGCGCAGCAAAACAAAGACGATGACCGCGACTCCGAACAGTGTCGGAATTGCCATGAGCAGCCGGCGCGCGAGGAAAGTGGCTGACATTCAGGGACTTTCCGGGCGGCACCTGCCGTGACCAGGGCCCGCGCGATACGTTGAGCGCATCGCCTTCGGTGGCGAGACGTGCTGGCCCCCACGGCTGGAAAATATTTGCATGGGGGCCAGCGTCACTGAGTTGATGCTAGCGATCGCTCCGGTGTTACGACTTCCGGGACATCTGGGACGGCAGCACGAAGTTCGCCGTGTGGCCCTTGAAGCCGAGCTCTTTCTTATGGAGCACGGGTTGGACCTGCTGATAGAGCGGCAGAACGTAAGCGTTGTCGGCGATATATCGCGCGACCTTCTGCCATCCGGCGATCCGTTTCTTCTCGTCCTTCTGCCCCCAAAGCGGGCCGATCATTCCATCCAGATCCTTGGTGTCCCAGGTCGAGTGCGGCGAGGGCCCGAACATCGCCGCGCCGATCGAGGTCGTCGGATCGCCGATCGAGTTGCCCCAGTTGTAGAACGCCGCTGGCGCCAGCTTGTCCTGGGCGCGCAGCTCGAAATGCTTGGCGATCTCGTAGATCTCGATTTCGGCCTGGATGCCGACCCGTCGCCACATGCCGACGATCGCCTGGATCACCTCGTAATCCTTGGCGATGTAGCCGCGCGTCGTCTGGATGCGGAACTTGACCGGCTTGCTCCGCGAGAAGCCGGACTTGGCCAGCAGCGCCTTGGCCTTGTCGGGATCGTAGGGCGTCTTGATGCCGGCGTCGTAGCCCGAATAGGGCGGCGCCAGCAATGTGTCGATTGGAACGCCGTAGCCGCGCAACAGCCGCTTGACGATGGCCTCCTTGTTGACGGCATGGACGGCGGCCTTGCGTACGTTGGCATCGGTCATCGGGCCGATATCGTTGAAAAAGATCATCGCGATATCGGAAACCGGCGTGGTAACGCCGACCAATCCTGGCTTCTTCTTCAGCCGGTCGTACTCCTCGAACGGCACGTTGAGGGTTAAGTCGACACGCCCACTTTCGATTTGCGCGATGCGGGCGGCCGGATCGGTGACGAAGCGGAAGACCACGTTCTTGAACGCAGGCTTCGGGCCCCAATAATTCGGGTTCACAGTCAGGCGCACGAAAGAACCGCGACTGAATTCCGCGACCTGGTAGGGGCCCGAGCCCATCGGCTTTTTCTCAAAGCCGGCCTTGCCGACCTTCTTGTAGTAATGCGGCGGCAACACATACGCGGTCAGGAAACCCATCCACTTGAAGAGGTCGGCGTGGAACTGTTTCACGTCGCCGGTGATGACATTGCCTTGCGCCTTGAGGTTGGTGATGCTGGCCCAGACGAAGGCGACCGGATTGCCGGTCTTGGGATTGCCGACGCGCTGAAGGTTCCAGATGATGTCCTCCGCGGTCACCGGCTTGCCGTCCGCCCATTTGGCGCCGTCGCTTACCTTCATGCGGATCTTGGTCTTGGTCGCATCGGTCCAGCCCCATTCGGATAGGATACCGGGCTTGAAGGAGAGATCTGCGTTCTGGTCGACATATTGGTCGAACACGCATTTGTAGATCGACATGAGCTGGGGGTTAACCGACGAGAGACCGGTGGTCGGATCCCATGCCGGCAATGGCACGTGGTAGGCGATTTGCAGCGTATCGCCGATCTTCGCGGCGGCCTCGCTGGAAAACAGGAGCGAAGTCAGTGCAGGCCCTGTCACCGCCGCCGCACCGGCAGCGGTCAGGAAATCCCTTCGGTCGAATTTGGTCATTGTTGTCGCCTCCCTTGAACCTTGTTTTCGTTGCCGCCTTCGGCGGGCTGATTTTTGGGGTTATTCGGCGGCCCGGTCGGGCGCGCTCTCGGCCCATTTGGCCATCAGTTCGTTCGACGGCTTGGTCTCATCGACCAGCTTCTCGGATGTCTTGACACCGGCGACCGGCAGGTTGGCGGCATCGAGCAGCCCGATCTGCACCAGAACCGACGCCTGATCCCAATAGATGTGTTCGTGATAGAGCTTGTCGCCGCGGAAATTGATGATGGCAACGACCGGGACCTCCACGCGTTTGCCGGTCGGCGCCACCCCGGGCAGCATCCAGTCGATCTCGCGGTCATGCGTAAAGGTAAAGATCATCTCGTCGACGACCCTGTCCGCACCGACCGTTCGCGACACCGGGACTAACGCTGTGTCGTCGGGGTTGGAATGGACGAAGTGGTTTTTGTAAAAGCGGTGAAGGTCGGTGTAGCCGACACCACCGGTCAGCGTGGGGACGTGGTTGACGTAAGGTTGCGCCACCATCGTCGCCATTGTCGCGTCTACATCGCGGGTCGCGAATTCGTAGTAGCAGTGCATGTCCCATAGGTGCTCGAGGTCGTAGCGCGGTCCCATGACCCCGCGTAGCATCGCGATGGTCCGCGAATGGGCCATGCCCGCCGCCGACTTGTTGTAGGTGTCGCTGCGGAATCGGTTGGCGAAAGCGTGCGGTGCGCCTTCGTAGACGTTGACGAGGATCTCGTCGCGGCCGTCGAACTTGGCTTTGACCTGCTCGACTGCCTCCATCGGCACGTGGTCGTCGGCGCCGCCGAAATGGAACATGACCGGGCAGGTGATCTTGTCGGCCACGTCGAGCTGTTTCTCGATCGCCACGCCGTAATAGGCGGCCGCGCAATCTACGCCCGCATGGGCAGCCGCCTGATAAGCGAGCGCGCCGCCGAGGCAATAGCCGAGGGCGCCGACCTGGGTTGCGCCGCTCTTGCCCTGGCCCTTGACCTCGGCCATGGATTTCAGGTGGTCGACGGCAGCGGTCATGTCCTCGACCGCTTTGGCGAAATCGAACTTCTCGTAATAGCCGAAGGCCTTGCCGCGATCGGTCTCGTTGTAGTCAAGCTCAACGCGCGGTTCCAGGCGCCAGAACATGTCCGGCACCAACACGACATAGCCTTCCTCAGCGAAATAATCGGCAGTGGCGCGCATCGCCTCGTTCACGCCGAAGATTTCCTGCAGGATCATCAGCCCCGGGCCCTTGCCGGAATTTGGCATTGCCAAATAGCCCTGGAATTTGCCGCCGTCCTTGGCTTTGATGTCGATGAACTCGCCGGCCATGTGACCCTCCCCGGAATGATTGTTCTTTTGGACTTTGGTTCGTTGCCGCGCGCCGTTCGGTTTGCCTGCCGCCGCGCAGCTGCCCAGTTTGTATACTGCGCCCGCGTGTCCGTTTGAGCAATGTGAGACCCGGCCCAAAGGTCCTTCGGTTCAATTTCAGGCTATGTATTTTAAATTGCGAAATCAACTTTAAAATTCCCTGTAACCGGATAGACTGTTCAGCGACGGACACAACCGGCTTTTGAGGAGGCACACGATCCCTCGATGACCAAAACCAAGAAACTCAAAAAGATCGTCGATCCCGATCGCTGGCATTTGTCGCGGGACGAGACCGAATCTCGCCTTACCGGCTTCGAGTTCAGCCTGGAGCGAGTGATGCACGCCTTCTACCGCTGGAAAGCCGCATGCCTCGAGGCCGTGAGCGACGCCGGCCTGACTGGCAACGATGTGGCTGTTTTGAACACGATCCGTATGAAGGAACGGCCGAAATCGCGTACCGAAATTGCGCGGCTGCTTAACCGCGACGACATATCCAATATCCAATACGCGCTTCGCAAATTGCTGCGCACCGGGCTCATCGAGAAGCTCGACGCGGCTTCGCGCAAGACTGCGGCCTACCGCGCCACTGAGACCGGCATCCTGGTCACCGAAGCCTATGCGGAAATGCGCCGCGCCGTACTGATCGAAATGTCGCCGCATCTGCGCGATGGCGACAGTCCATTTGAGGATGCGGGCCAACTGCTCGATATGATGGCCGGCGCCTATGATCAGGCCGCCAAACGCGCAACCACCCGACGTTTTTAGGTTCTGATGGCGATCGGACGTTGCGGTGTTACCCGGTTTGGGTTGTGCCGTCGTACGGTCGTACCGCCGGGATCAAATCTTCAACATCGCTGCTCGCGCGACATAAAAATCGGGCTTGACGTCTGAATAGAAAGCTCAGTTGACGAGCCATGAGGAGGACATCGGAAGGAGGACCCGATGTCCGGCCTTGACGGAGGTCAATACCAGCGTCGGCGCGGTGGCGCAGAATGCGGCGAACAAAAAGGAATGCCATGACCGACCGCCCGATCAGCCGGTTTCCGGTGCCGGAGCTTTCCGCGCTGCCCGACGATATTCGCGACCGCATCCTGGGGGTGCAGGAGAAGGCGGGTTTCGTGCCCAATGTCTTCCTTGCCCTGGCGCACCGGCCCGATGAGTTCCGCGCCTTCTTTGCCTTTCACGATGCGCTGATGGAAAAGGAAAGTGGGATCACCAAAGCGGAGATGGAGATGATCGTCGTCGCTACCTCGAACGCCAATGCCTGCCAGTATTGCGTCGTCGCCCATGGGGCGGTCCTGCGAATCCGGGCGAAAAATCCACTGATTGCCGATCAGGTCGCGATCAACTATCGCAAGGCGGATCTCGAGCCGCGCCAGAAAGCGATGCTTACCTTCGCCATGAAGGTTTCCCAGGACTCGGGGGCGGCGGCGGATGAAGATCTGGAGGTCTTGCGCGGGTACGGCTTCAGCGATGAGGACATTTGGGATATCGGCGCGATCGCGGCCTTCTTCGCGCTCAGTAACCGCATGGCCAATCTGTTGGCGGTCCGCCCGAACGACGAGTTCTATGCGATGGGGCGCTAGGGAAGCTGGGGCGTTAGCCCAAAATGGCGGGAGGGGCGCCGTGGGCGCCCCTCCCGTTCGGTCGTTGCAGGTGCATGCTACTTCTCGCGCACCGGCGGCTTCTTGTTGCCGAGGATGTAATCGCGGCATTCCTTGGTGGTGTTCTTCTTTCCGCACTTGTCCTTCTGAAACTTGCCGTGGCCCTTGAGGCTGCCGGGACCGCGCGCGGTCTGGCCGGACGAGCGCTTGGGACCCTTGACCTTGAACTTGCCCTTTCCCTTGCCGCGCGGGTCGGTGCAACCCTCGCCGTTCGGTCCGGGCCGGACGCAGGCAACGTTGGCGGTGACGCTGGCTGGCACCGCGAAGCCTGCAAACTGCGCAGAGGCCGTGTCGGAGGCGGTGGCGTTGGACGGCGTGCTTGCGGCGGCCAAGAGGATCGCGGCAGCGACGGCGGTGATCGAAGCTTGCTTCAACATTTTTCATATCCTTGATGAGGGTTGAGGTCGATTTGGATGCTGCCGATCCTTCGATGCGCGGGAACCTACACATGCGAAGCTGAACCAAGGCCGAATCGTCGGTTCATGTGAGGTTCATCGCTGGGGGCCTCCGGCGGGACGCACAATCGCAACCGGGTGTCGCCTCTAGGCGGCCTGACTGTCGCCGCCGACCGTCCGGCCGATGCGCGGCAACCAGAACGCCAGCGTCGCCGCGCGGGCGACCATGAAGATCATCAGCGAGATCCACAGACCGTGATTGGCGAAAGCCGGCGTCAGGATTTGCTCGGCGATCAGAAAGACCGCCAGCGAGAGCAGCATGGCGTTGCGCATCTCCGCCGTGCGGGTGGCGCCGATGAAGATGCCGTCAAGCTGGTAGCACCACACCGACAAGAACGGCGAGGCGATCACGTAGGGCAAGTAAGCGAGCGCGGTGGTGCGCACCGCCTCAATGTTGGTCAGCAGCGCAATGATGGCACTGCCGCCAACCAGATAGATGAGCGTGAAGATCCCGGCGCAGATGGCAGCCCATAACGTCGAGACACGGATCGCGGCACGCAAGGCCTCGCGGTTGCGAGCCCCGATGGAATTGCCGACCAGCGCTTCCGCTGCATGGGCAAAACCGTCGAGGCCGTGGCCGAGGAAGCTCTGGAAGATCATCAGCACCGCATTGGCTGCCAGGACCGTGTCGCCGAAGATCGCACCTCGCGCGGTGAACCAGGCAAAGCCCGTAATGACACAAAGCGAGCGAATGAATATGTCGAGATTGACTTGCACCATGCGGATCAGGCGGGCGCGGTCGCGGATCAGCGGCCAGCGCCAAACCCCGCCGAGTTTCGTCAGACGCTTGCCGACGATCGCCAGACCGAGCAGGGCGGCGCTCCATTCGGCGATCAATGTGGCGAAGGCGACGCCCTCGATGCCCCAGCCGAGCCCGACCACGAAGAGCAGCGACAAAGCGATATTGAGGCCGTTCAGGAAGACGGCCAACACGAAGGTGGCGCCCGCCCGCTGCATGCCGAGCAGCCAGCCGATCGCGATGTAGTTGATGAGTGCCGCCGGCGCGCCCCAGATGCGGATGAAGACGTAGGTTTCTGCAATGGCCTCGACCTTTGCGCTGCCTTCGATCACCGCAAAGGCACCCAACGCCAACGGTATCTGCAGTGCGATCACCGCGCTCCCAAGGAACAATGCCAACAGCAGCCCACGGGCGAGTATGGCGCGGATTTCGTCCGGGTCGTCGGCGCCCGCCGCTTGCGAGACGAACCCCGTCGTGCCCATTCGCAGAAAGCCGAACCCCCAGTAGACGTAGGAGAAAAGAATGCCGCCGACCGCGACCGCGCCGATATAGGCCGGGTCCGGCAGATGCCCCATCACCGCGGTATCCACCGCGCCCAGGAGCGGTGCCGACAGGTTCGAAAGAATGATCGGCCCGGCGAGGCGCCAAACGCGGGAGTGGGGGCCGCTCACGCTGGATTACCGTCCGGCCGCGTAGCCTTGCATGAAGCGCGGATTGGCGGCGGCTTTCAGCAATCCGTCCTCACGCGCGACAGCGGCAAGGCGCGAGAGCGTCCAGTCGCCGGTCACCTCAACGTCGTGGCCGCGGCGTTTAAGGGCGTCGATGGTGGCGGCCGGGAAGCGACCTTCCATCTGCACACGTCCAGGCTGCGCGTCGCGCGGAAAGAATGAGCTCGGCCAATGGAAGGAGAGGAACTGCGGCGCGTCGATCGCGGCCTGCAGGTTGAGACCGTGATGAAGATGCCGCAGCAGAAATGTCATCGCCCACTGGTCCTGTCCGTCGCCACCCGGTGAGCCGAAGGCGAGGACGGGTTCACCGTCCTTCAGCGCCAGGCCGGGCGTCAGCGTGGTGCGCGGCCGCCGCCCGGGCGCAAGGCTGGCCGGCAGATCTTCTTCAAGCCAATACATCTGCGCCCGCGAGCCAAGAGGAAATCCAAGCTCCGGGATGATCGGGGAACTTTGCAGCCAGCCGCCCGACGGCATGGCCGAAACCGCATTGCCGTGCTTGTCGATGACGTCGAGATGAACGGTGTCTGAGCGCATCTCGCCGGCGGCCGCGAGCCCCGGCTCACCGACACCCGCACCGGCCAATCCGCCGGCAGGTGTCCAATCGATGCTTTTCGGCAAACGCGGTTCGCGCCCATCCGGCGCGCCGGGCCGGAGTTCCAAAGAGGCTTCCGCACCGACCAGCGCGCGCCGCGCGTCGTTATAGGCATCGGAGAGCAGCGCCTCCATTGGTATGTCAGTGAAGTCGGGATCGCCGTACCAGGCCTCGCGGTCGGCAAAGGCGAGTTTCATGCATTCCAAGACCGTGTGGACGAAGTCGGGCCCCAGCGTGTCCATGCCATCCAGATCGAAGCCTTTCAGGAGCGCCAGTGTCTGCAGCGCCGCCGGGCCCTGGCCCCAGGGACCGGTCTTGCAGATGGTGAGACTGGCATAATCGAGGGTCAGCGGATCTTCATAGCTCGGCCGCCAGGCACCCAAATCGTCGGCGGTCAGCAGGCCGCCATGCCGCTCGCCGCTGGCGTCGAGCCACTCGGTCTCGCGGCAAAAGCGGTCGATCGTCTCCGCGACGAAGCCGTTGTAGAAGGCTTGATGCGCGGCCTCGATTTGGGCCTCGCGGTCGCCGCCTGCGGCTTGCGCTTCCTTGACGAGGCGGTGATAGAAGCCGCCTAAAGCTTCGTTGCGGAACAAGCTGCCGGATTTCGGCGGGTCGCCGCCCGCCAAATAGACCGCGGCACTGGTCGGCCAGGCTTCGCGGAAGAGTTCGGCCACGGTGGCGATGTACTCCGCCAGCACCGGCACCACCGGATACCCCGACATCGCATATCCGATGGCCGGCTCCAAAATATCGACGAGCGCCATGCTGCCGTGGTCGCGCAGCAAGGCGAGCCAGCCGCCAACTGCACCGGGCACGACGGCGGCAAGCAATCCGGTGCCGGGAACCAAGTCGAGGCCGAGCGCCCTGTATCGCGCGATCGTCGCGGCCGCGGGCGCCGGGCCTTGCGCGCAGAGGACCTGTGGTTTTTTCTCCTTTGCGCTCCAGAATACGACCGGCATGTCGCCGCCCGGCCCATTCTGGTGAGGCTCGACCACCTGCAGGACGAAGCCAGCGGCGGCGGCTGCATCGAAGGCGTTGCCGCCGCGCTCAAGCATCGCCATGCCGGCAGCCGACGCCAGCCAGTGCGTCGATGCGACCATACCGAACGTGCCGCGCAGTTCCGGGCGTGTGGTGAACATGTGGGGCCTGGCCTCTTGTTGATTGTCTCAGCGCTTTGCGCGTCTTGTTGGCGTCGCCCGTCTACGCGCTCAGCCGTCCGCCCATTTGGATACTGCCGTTGGGCGGAGAGGTGGGGGCGGGGGCTGGCGCCGTATCATGGGGCGTTATTCATCGATCGGCACCTGGTCGGCTTCGCCGCCGCGTTGTTTGTGAATGAAGTAGAGGTTGCGGGCATAGATCACCAGCCCGCCGGCTTGGCCGGCGATGAACACTGGATCGTTGCGGTAGATGGCATAGGAGAGCAGGGTGACCCCGCCCAGAATGCTGAAATACCAGAAAGCAACTGGCACGATGCTCTTCTTGGCGCGTTCGGAGACGAACCACTGAATAATGAAGCGCATCGAGAACAGCGTCTGGCCAAGAAAGCCGATAGTGACCCAGATGATCTCCGCGGTGGTCAGGGTGCCTAAGCTCATGAAGCCTCAATCCTCCTCAATATTGCCTGGGTAACGCGAGCGGCGTTGCAGCCACATCACCCCCAGTAAGTCCCATATGCCGACCCAGAGCCGGTCGAACACACCGTATTTCGATTGACCGCGCTCACGTGGGCGGTGGTGCACTTCGACCGAGACGACCTCGCGGCCCTGGCGCAGGAAAAGCGGCGGCAGGAAACGGTGCATATGGTCGAAGCGCGGCAGATCCAGGAAGGCGTCGCGCGCGAATACCTTGAGGCCGCAACCGGAATCGGGCGTGGCGTCGCGCAGCAGCGAGGCGCGCACCGAATTTGCCACACGCGAGGCGAAGCGCCGCCAGCCTGTATCCTTGCGGTTGCGGCGATGGCCGCAGACCACGAGGTTCGGATCGGGCGTCCCCGACGCCGTGGTGCGTTGCCACAGCCGGAGGATGCCTTCCGGGTCGTTTTGTCCGTCGCCGTCGAGGGTCGCAACGAAGGGTGCACGTGCTGCCTTGACCCCGGTGATGACGGCGCGGCTCTGGCCGCAGCATGTATTGTGCCGGAGCACGCGCAGGCGCTTTTGCTTTTTGGCCGCGGATTTGAGCGCGGCTCCAGTGGCGTCGTTGGATCCGTCGTCGACGTAGACGATTTCATAGTCCAGCGCGCCGTCGAGCGCGGCTGCGATTTCATCGGCCAACGGTTCGATGTTTTCCGCCTCGTTATGGACGGGAACGACGACGGACAGGTCCATGCGGATAGTCCTCAGTGGGGGCAAGCTGGGCAAAGCACGTGCGATCGCATGCCGTGCGGCATGCGCGTGGGCGCCCGCCCGAATTGACCGGTCCCCAGCAGTTGTCATACTTAACGCGCGGAAATCGGACCGCTCCTTAGCACGACCGCGCGGGCGGTTTCCAGTCGGAGCGAGCGGTCGGGGCCCGATTGGCCATGCCGATCCATCGCGCGACGCGCCACCCGGCGCGCCGCGCCGCCAGGAGGTTCGCCCTCAAGTGCCCAGTTTCCTGTCCGGTGCCCGGCCCTATCTGCTGCTGGCATTGCTGTGCCTGGCATTCTTCGTGCCCGGGCAGTCGGCCCTACCGCCGGTCGATCGCGACGAGGCGCGCTTCGCCCAGGCGACGCGTCAGATGCTGCAAAGCGGCGACTTCATCAACATTCGTTTCCAGGACACACCGCGCCACAAGAAGCCGGCCGGCATATACTGGCTGCAAGCGGCCTCGGTGAAGATGTTCGGCGAGGTCGAGGCGAACGCCATCTGGCCGTATCGGCTGCCTTCGGTGCTGGGCGCGATTGCCGCCGTGCTGCTGACGTTTGCTTTGGGTTGTGTGTTGTTCGACCGGCGGGTCGCGTTCCTGGGCGCGGCGATCCTGGCCAGCTCCTCGTTGCTGGTGATCGAGGCGCATCTGGCCAAGACCGACGCGGTGCTGCTTGCCACGATATTGGCCGCCATGCTTGCGCTGGCGCGGCTTTACGCCGCTGCGCGGGAAGGGCGCGCGACGGGATGGCGTGAGCCGGTGGTATTCTGGGCGGCGCTCGGCGTCTCGGCTCTGGTCAAGGGGCCAGTCGGCCCGATGGTGGTGTTGCTGACGGTTGCGGCGCTGTGGATCGCCGACCGGCGTGCGGGGCGGACAACTGGGCTGATCGGACGCCTCAAGCCGCTGGCGGGCGTGCCGATCGCACTAGCGATCTTCGCGCCTTGGCTTGCCGCGATCATGAGCGCTACCGGTGGCGCTTTCGTCGGCGACGCGGTCAAGAACGATTTGCTACCGAAGCTTATTTCCGGTCAGGAGAGTCACGGTTTTCCGCCTGGCTATTTCCTGGTGCTTTTGACCGCAACTTTGTGGCCGGGCTCGCTCTTCGTGTGGCACGGGATCGTCTGGGCCTGGCAGAACCGCTGGGACTGGCCGGTCGCATTCTGTTTCGCCTGGGTGCTGCCTTCATGGATCGTTTTCGAATTGGTACCGACCAAGCTGCCGCACTATGTATTGCCGCTTTATCCAGCACTTGCGCTGCTCACGGCGCGCGCCGCTTTTGCTCTTGCCGAGGGTGGTATCCTCCGTTACCGCACGTGGGACAGCCGGTTGGCGCTGGGCGCTTTCGCGGCTATCGCACTGGCGATCGCCGGTGGCCTGGCTGCCATGCCGATCGCCCTCGATGGCCACCTGGCTGTCCCGTCGTTGGTGGTGTTGGCTGCGGCGGCGGTGATATCGGCCTGGGTCCTGGTGTTGGCCCATCGCGGGCGTATGGTTCGCGCGCTGGCGGTGGCGATCGTGGGGGCCGGCGTGATGTTCGGGGTCGCTGCACAGAGTTTGCTGCCGGATATCAAGGCGTTGTGGCTGTCGCGCCAGGTCGAAGCGCTTGTCGCCGGGGTCAAACCGCCCAATGCAGCGACCCTGCCCGTTGCCGCGACCGGGTATCAGGAACCAAGCCTGGTCTTCACCTTAGGCCGGGATACGATGCTGATCCGGCCCGCGAAAATCGCGGCGGCCATCCGCAATAACAAATCGATTCTGGTCCTGGTGGGGGCCGACAAGGAGGCACCGCTGCGCCGGGCCTTGGCCGCCGAAGCGTCGCGACTGACGGCCCTCGGGACCGTGCGCGGCTTCAACTTGTCCAAAGGCAAATGGGCAACCCTGACCCTTTACCGCGTGGGGCCGCGCACCGCGCTCGGCCAACGGAGCCCGCGATGAGCGCTCCCACCGCCGCCAAGCCCGCTCGTCGCGGGGTGCTGTCTTTCAGCGGGTTCGTGCTTGGCGCGGCGGCGGCTGCCCTGCTCTTCAGGATATTTCCCGAGATCGACCTCTGGTTTCAGCGCTTCTTTTGGGACGAAACAAAAAGCTTTTTCCTCAAGGACAGCGGATTTGCCGTGTTCTTCTACAAGGGCATCCGCTGGGCGACACCGGTGGTCGCCGGGGCGGCCGCTGTGATCGTGCTGCACGGCTTCGCTGGATCGAGCGTGCGGACGATGCGGTGGCGCAAGCCCGCACTCGTGCTGCTCGCCTGCATCGCGCTCGGTTCGGGACTGATGGTCAATGTCATGTTCAAGGATCAATGGGGCCGCGCCCGGCCGAGCCAGATCACCCAGTTCAACGGCGTGATGCAATTTACGCCGCCCTTTGCGATCGCCGATCAATGCGACAAGAACTGCTCGTTCGTCGCCGGGCATCCCTCGCTCGTCTTCGCCTTTTTCGGGCTCGCGTTTTTCGCACCGCGGCGGCGCAGCCTCGCTATCGGCGGCGTTGCGGCGGTCGGTGCGCTGGCCGGCCTCGCACGGATCATGCAGGGAGGACACTTCCTGAGCGACGTCATTTTCTCCGGTGTATTCATGTTCATCTTCGCCTGGATAGCCTACCGGCTTATCGCACCGCTGCGCTGGAATGGCGGCCTGGCCCGGCCCGGTGCGCCGCCCGGCCCGCATTTGCTAGGCATCAGCTCGGCGAAGCTCCAATCGGTGGGCGCCGAGACGGCGGACTTTTTACGTGATCTGGCGGCGATAGCATTCGCCCGCCGGGCGCCCGGAGGACCGAGCCATCTGGAGGCGATGGGCCCGCGCGCGGTCACTTTGGCGACCGTAGGCGTAGTGGTCTTGTGCGCGCTTTCGGTCTTGTGGATCGACCGTCCGTTGGCGCTTTCGCTGAAAGCCAATGTCGGCGGATTGATGCGCTACGCGGACGCCGTGGCGCAATTCGGTCGCTCGACCATGTGGGTCGCCGCGGCGGCCATCATGGGCATCGCCTTGTGGTTGGCAAGTCGGCGAGCGGATGGCGAGGCCCACAGAGAGACCTACCGTGTCGGCTCCCAGCGCGCGCTTTTCTTCATAATCTCGGTCGGCGGTGCGGGGCTGGCCGTCAACCTGATGAAAATCCTCTTCGGCCGCACGCGGCCGCGACTGTTGTTCGGTGAGGATGCCTATAGCTTCAAGTTCTGGGAGTTTAGCGCCGATTTCTGGTCGTTTCCCTCAGGGCACACTGTGACCGCGGCCGCGGTGGCGGCGGCGATTTTTTTCCTATGGCCACGTCTGGTTGCGCCCTTCATCGTACTGGCTGTGTTGGTCGGGTTGGCGCGCATCGTGCAGACCGCGCATTACGCCAGCGACGTCCTTTTCAGCATCTATTTCGCGGCGCTGTTCACGCTCTCCACCAAGGTTTGGTTCGAGCAACGGGGCTATGCGATCTTCGGAGACATTCCGGCCGATCGAACTAGCAGTCCATCGTAACAGGGGCACGGGCGGTACATCACGCCGGAGTGCTCGGTCGACGTGGCGCCAATCCGTTCTGCGTGGGATAGTTTGCGCGAAAGTAAAACAGGTTGGGCAAGCCAATGGATACTGCTGAAGATCTGGATCGCTATATCGGCCAATCGGAGAGCGCGCAGGACATCGTCACGGCGCGCATGATCGCCCATATGGGCACGGCGCTGGGGCGCGACGATCCACCCCCCCAGGCGGGAGACCCGCTGCCGCCGGGCTGGCAATGGATGGTCTGCGCCTCAGCGGTGGGACCGAACGATACGGCACCGGACGGCCTGCCGGCGCGCGGCGACATCTTGCCGCCGATCCCGCTGCCACGGCGCATGTGGGCGGGTGGACGGATGACGCTCCATCAGCCCTTGCGCGTGGGCGAGGCCGTACGACGGGTCACCACGATCAAATCGGCCGTGCAAAAAGTCGGCCGCAGCGGTCCGATCGCCTTCGTGACGATCGCCTACGATTATTCAGGCGAGAACGGCTTGGCGGTCGCGGAAGAAATGGACGTTGCCTACCGCGCGGAACGCCAGGAGGGCGAGCGTCCGCCGCCGCCCCAGCCAGTCCCTGCAGAGGCGGTCTGGCAGCGAACGGTGGAGCCAGATCCGGTGCTCCTGTTCAAATACTCGGCCCTCACCTTCAATCCGCACCGCATCCACTACGACCGGCCCTACACGACCGATGTCGAGGGCTATCCAGGGCTGCTGGTGCACGGGCCGCTGATCGCCACACTGCTGTTGGACCTCATACGCCGCAACGCGGGGCGCGAACTGGCGTCGGTATCCTACCGCGCGATGCGGCCACTCTACGACACCGCGCCGTTCGAGGTTTGCGGCGCGCCGAGCGATGACGGCGAGGGTTGCGTCGTTTGGGCGCTCGATCCGGAAGGCGCGGTGGCGCAACAGGTGGAAGGGATTTTCGCGGGGTAAATGGCGATTACCGCGCCGCGCCTTATCCACCGTCGGCGGCGAGTCCATCAAGGGTGGCGGGGGCCGGCCCCTCGAAGTCGCGATCGTGCGACAGAGACGGGATGCGTTTTCTGGCGCGAGCCACCTCGGCCATGTCGATCTCAGCGAGGATGACGCCCTCGTCGTCGCCCGCTTCGGCCAGCACCGTGCCCCACGGGTCGACGATCAGCGAATGACCATAGGTCTTGCGCCCTTGCGCGTGCTCGCCGGTTTGCGCAGGGGCAATCACGAAGCAGCCGGTCTCGACGGCCCGGGCGCGCATCAAGACATGCCAATGCGCCTTTCCGGTTGTGACGGTGAAGGCCGAGGGGATCGTCAGAATGCCGGCGCCGGCATGGGCGAGCGCGCGATAGAGCTGCGGAAAGCGCAGGTCGTAACAGACCGTAAGGCCGATCAGCCCCCATGGGCTCGGCGCCACGACAGCTTCGTTACCAGGGCGGATGCGGTCGGACTCGCGGTACCACTCGTCCTCGCGCAGGTTCACATCGAAAAGGAAGATCTTGTCGTATTGCGCGGCGATGTTACCTGCGGCGTCGATCAGGAATGACCGATTGGCCAGCTTGGCGGCACCCGGGTCGCGGATCGACAGCGAGCCGATCAGGATCCAGGTCCCGGTCTCGCGCGCCAGCTCGCGAAAGGCCGGCAGTGCCGGATGTTCGCTTTCGGGCAGTCCTTTGGCGAGCGCCGCCTCAAGGTCCGGTTCGATCAGCGTGGCATTCTCAGGCAGGGCGATAAAATCGGCGCCGGACTGCGCCGCCTGGCGTGCCATCGCGATGCCGCGCTCAACATTTGGGCCGATTTCCCGGCCGGCGGTGATCTGGATGCAAGCTGCGGTAAAGCGCGGGCTCACGCTGCCGTGCCAAGCAGTTGTTCGAGCTCTCCGGCAGCCTCCAATGCGTAGAGATCGTCGGAGCCGCCGACATGGCGCTCGCCGATCCAGATCTGCGGCACGCTGGTGCGTCCGCCGGCCCGCTCTCGCAATTCCGCGCGTTTCTGGCGGCTGAAGGTCACGTCGATCTCCTGGTACTCGACACCTTTGGCTTGCAGCAGCGACTTGGCGCGATAGCAAAAGCCGCACAGGCCGGTCGTATAGATCGTCACTGTGGGCGGGCTCTTGGACTGATCCGTGGGCGACTCTGGCATTCCTGGCTCCGTTTCAACCGGCGGGCGCGCCGTGTCCTATCTTCTTTATAGGTTCAGATAATGAATTTTTCCATGGCGGGGGCGTGGGCCGGCGCTGCTACCGCCAGAGGCAAAGAGGTTGAGTGGGGGAGCGGGCCGGTGCTGCCACCGCCAGAGGCAAAGAACGCCCATACGGGCGTCGGCGACAAAATTCGCAAAAAAAAGGACCGGCAAAGCCGGCCCGAGTTTGGGGTCTGGAGAGAAGGCTCAGATGACGAGCCTCGAGGAGGAAGCTGGAAGAAGGATTTGGTTCGTGACCCGAGGGGGAGGGAGGTCGACCGCTGGGGGAAGCGGCGATGTGGTCACGTCTCGAAATCCTCCTTCACTCTTGCTCCGTTCGACGGCAGCGCCGTCGATGACCAGGACATTAGGCCAAGCCTGTAGGACTGGCTGTGATGGCTGTCACAGGGGGGCGTAAAAAGTTCGCGGCGCGAGAAGGCGGCGGAGAATAGCATTTAGTTACAGGGTTTTATGGGAAAAATTTGGGCTTGAAAAAAGAGCTCGGTCTCCTGGCGGTCCGGAATGGACAAAAAAAGAGGGCCGGCAGAGCCGGCCCGAGTTTGGGGTCTGGAGAGAAGGCTCAGATGACGAGCCTCGAGGAGGAAGCCGGAAAGAGGACCCGATCGGTGACCCGGGGGGAGGGAGGTAGGCCGCAGGGGGATGCGGCTGGGTGGTCACGTCTCGAAGTCCTCCTCCGCTCTTGCTCCGCTCGACGGCAGCGCCGTCGATGACCAGGACCTTAGGGGAGGTTGACCGTTAGGGCTGTGACGGCTGTCACAGGAAATGTGAATAATTTGTGGCGGCCAACCGATTGGCCGAAAAAATCGGATTCAGAATGTAAAGGCGGCTCAGTCCGTCAAATGAAGCTACGCGTCGCCGTGGCCTTCGACGATTTCTTCCAGCTCCCACATGTCGAGGACCACCAGAGCGTCGCCGTCGCGCTTGGCGATGTCTCGGCGCGAGAGGTCGGAGAGCGCGCGGGCCACCGTTTCCCGCGTGGTGCCGGAGCGGCTGGCGACGTTGGAGTGGATCGGAGCGGGCTTGATCACTGCCCTGCCGTCCTCGTCTTCCTCCGCCTCGCGGGCCAGGCGCAGCATCTCAGCATAGACGCGGTTGTAGGCACCAAGCGTGGAGAGATCCATGATCCGGTCGGTGGAGCCGCGGATGATCTGAACCAGGCGCTTCATGATGCCGAGGGCGAAAGCCGGGTTGTCGGCCAGCAGCTGCTGGAACTGCTTGGGGGAAATCGAGGCGACGGTCGTGTCCTTAAGCGCGATGACATTGGCCGAGCGCGGCGCGTCGTCGATTGCGGCCAGTTCGCCGAAGACGCCGCCCTCCACGATCTCGTCGTAGGAGACCTCGCGGCCGGAATAGGAGAAGTTGACCACCCGCACCCGACCGCGCGTCACGAAAAAGACATCGCGGCTGTCGCTATCGCGGTCGATGATCTGCTCTTGCGTGCTGTAGTGACGCCAGGTGCAGATCCCCTCCAACTTTGTGAGTGCTTCGGGCGGCAGCGTCTCCAGCATGCCGATGTTTTTTAGCGAATGTTCGCCACCTGCGGTCATGGCATTCGGCTCCCGGCCTTTACGGCTCTATCCCTCTACCTGGCGGCCGACGAACGGTCGAAACAGCCGCTCCTGGCCACCTACCCCATCTTGACATAACCCAAGCAGCGCGGGGGCGTCCATCGATTTAAGGCGGTTACCGCCCCTCCCAGGCCTGGCTGCCACGCACCACGCGGGTGAAGACCAACACGTCGACGCCGGCCGCCCCGGCGCGCTTGAGCGTCCGCGCGCAGGCTTCCGCTGTAGCTCCGGTGGTCAGCACATCGTCGACCAAAACCAGCCGCTTTCCCGCGATCGCCGCGCGTTTGGCCGGCGGCACTGCGAAGGCGCCCCGCAGCGTGCGTCGGCGCGCCGACGGGCTCATGTGGCCCAGGGGTGCGGTCGGCTTGCGCCGTACCAGAAGGTCGCTTCGCACCTGCGGGCCGGCGGTCTTCGCGATGGCTTGGGCCAACAGCGCCGATTGGTTGTAGCGCCGCCGCCAGAGCCGCCAGCGATGCAGCGGCACAGGGACCAGTGCGTCGGCCTCGCGAAGAATTTCCGCGCCAGCCCGGGCCATCAGCGCACCGAAGGCCGGCGCCATATGCGTTTTGTCGCCGTGCTTCAAGCCCAACACCAGTGAGCGGCTGATCTCGTCGTAGGTGAGTACTGCCCGGGCGCGCTCGAAGGCCGGGCTTTGCCGCGCGCAGGCTCCGCACAGCGTATCAGCGCCGAGATCGAACTCGAACGGGTATCCGCAGCAGGCGCACATCGGTCCGGCCAGGAAAGCTAGCTCGCGCCAGCAGCCGGCGCAGATCGCGCCCTGCCGTTCGACCGCCACACCGCAGGACAGACAACGCGGCGGCAACAACGCGTCGAGCGCTATGCCTCCGGCGCGGCGCAGGAACGTCACTGCAGCGGAGCGGCTATCCATGGCCACGAGAGTGGCGGCGTTGCCAGCAACAAGTCAATTGGTCATGCTGTGGGCCGACCAGCTAGATTAGCCAGCAAGATCAGCCAGCAAGAACAGTATGCGAGGGACAATGGCCGACGGTCTGAATCTCGAAGGCAAATCCATTATCGTAACGGGCGCCGCGCGCGGCCTCGGGCAGGAATATGCCCGGCAGTTCGCCGCGGCGGGCGCCAACGTCCTGGCCGCCGACCGCGACGATTGCGGCGAAACGGTCAAAGGCGGAAAAGGCCCCGGCAAGATCGAGGCCTGCAAGGTCGATGTAGGCGATGCCGCCAGCACGGCGGCCATGGCCGAGGCGGCGAAGGAGGCCTTTGGTGAGATCAACGGCTTGGTCAACAACGCTGCACTCTACGCGAACCTCTCCAGCGGGCCGTTCGACAAGCTCGACGAATCGGAGTGGGATGCCTGCATGACCGTCAACGTCAAGGGCATCTGGAACGCCTGCAAGGCTGCGGTGCCCTCCATGATCGAGGCGGGCGGTGGCTCCATCGTCAACATCACTTCGCTCGCCGCCGTCTATGGGTTGCCTTATTCACTGCACTACACGACGTCGAAAGGCGCGGTGATCGGTCTAACCCGGGGGTTGGCCCGCGAGTTGGGCCGCAAATGGGTGCGCGTGAACGCGGTCGCGCCCAGCGCCGTGATGACGGATGCCACCAAATCTTTCTTCGGCGATAAGTTCGAACGTGCCGTCGAAGTGGTGGTCGAGGGCCAGTCGCTCAAGCGACCGCTCGAGACCGACGATCTCGCCGGGACCGTGCTGTGGCTGATTTCCGATGCCAGCCGTTTCGTCACGGGCCAGACGGTTATGGTCGACGGCGGCACGAACTTCCTCTAACGCGTGTTGCCGGCGGGCTGCCCATGACATTGCCATGACGTTGCCATGACCGACCCTGCCTACGTCTTCGACCGCAAGGCCGTTCGGCGACACCGTGACCGAGCCGCCTTGGCCAAAGGTGTTCGCAACGCCGACGGGGACTTCCTGCACCGCGAAGTCGCGGAGCGGATCGTTGAGCGGCTCGACGAAGTTCGCCGCGCGTTCGCAGACGTGCTTGAGCTTGGGTGTCATCGAGGCGCGTTGACCGGCTTGCTTGCCGCCCGTGAGGGCATCGAGACGATGATTGCCAGCGACCTCTCGCCGGTTTGTGCGACGCGCGCCACTGCCGCGCATGAAACTGTCGCCGGCGTTGCGGCCGATGAAGAGGCGCTGCCCTTTGCGACAGAACGTTTCGATCTGGTGGTTAGCAACCTTGCGCTCCATTGGGTCAACGACCTTCCGGGAACGCTGATCCAACTTCGCCGCGCGATGAAGCCCGATGGGCTCTTTATCGGCACGTTGCTCGGCGGTGCGACGCTGACCGAGCTGCGCGAAGCGTTGATGGCGGCCGAACTCGAAGTCGAGGGCGGCGCCAGTCCCCGTGTCTCGCCCTTCGCAGATGTCCGCGACGCCGGCGCGCTGCTGCAGCGCGCGGGCTTCGCGCTGCCGGTGATCGACCGTGACCGCATTGCCGTCACCTACGACAGCGCACTCGACCTGATGGCCGATCTGCGCGCCATGGCGGAGACGAATGCGGTCGTAGAGCGGCGGCCCGGATTCACACGGCGCGAGACACTGATGCGCGCGGCTGTGCTCTACCAGGAGCGCTTTGCCGGTATGGACGGGCGCATTCCGGCCAGCTTCGAGGTGATCTACCTGACCGCTTGGGCTCCGGCGGCGAGCCAGCCGCAGGCGCTGGCGCCAGGCAGCGCGGCTGAGCGCCTGGCCGATGCACTCGATACGACCGAACGGGATGCGGGCGATGCGGCAATGCCACGGCCGATCAAGCGGAATACTTGACGCGTTTCAATCCGCTTACATCCTGAGCTTGCGAAATAAGGAGGTGCGGGCGCTGAACCCGTTCCGCAACGAGAACGGCCCCGCCGGGAAATCCGGGCGGGGCCGCATGATGCTTGGTTAGTTGCTGCGTGCTGGTCAGCCAGTCGGTTCGGGCACGTAACGCAGATACGGCTTCTCCGCGCGCCAGCCGTCGGGGAACTGTTTCTTGGCATCTTCGTCGCTGACGGCGGGGACGATGATCACTTCCTCGCCATGCTTCCAGTTGACCGGCGTCGCGACCTTGTGCTTGGCGGTCAGCTGCAGCGAATCGATCACACGTAGAACTTCGTCGAAGTTACGGCCAGTCGACATCGGATAGGTGATCATGAGCTTGATCTGCTTGTCGGGGCCGACGACGTAAACGTTGCGCACCGTTGCGTTGTCCGCCGCCGTGCGCCCCTCGGCGCCGCCGGAGGTGTCGGCGGGTAGCATGTTGTAGAGCTTGGAAACTTTCAGGTCCGGATCGCCGATCATCGGATAGTTGGGGGCGATGCCCTGCGTCTCTTCGATATCCTTGGACCACGCCTTGTGGTTGTCGACGGTATCGACGCTCAGGCCGATCACCTTGACGTTACGCTTTTCGAGATCCGGCTTGATCTTGGCGACGTAGCCGAGCTCGGTCGTGCAGACCGGCGTGAAGTCCTTGGGGTGCGAGAAAAGAATGCACCAACTATCACCGATCCAGTCGTGGAAGCTTATCTCTCCGTCGGTTGTATCGGCGGTGAAGTCGGGCGCAGTGCTGCCAATCTGAAGGGCCATGACACGTCCTCCTAGGAATTCGATTTTTGTGGAACCCGGTAACAGCGATATACGACGACCGGCGCCAACTGGCAATGTGTACCGAGTCCGCAGACACTCTCACAAGAACATGTCACCAATGCGGCGAGGCACGCCCAGCGTTCACATCGACGATGCCCGCATGCCTTTCGCGGGCGTAGCTTCAAGTCACGATCTGCAGGAACAGGATCGCGTTGACCACGATGCCCGCCGTGAACAGCACGGTGCGGATATAGGGCAGTCCGAGATAGAAGACGACGGAATAGGCGATCCTGATCCAGAAGAACAACATGGCGCACAGCGCGGTTGTTTCGCTCGCCGTCTTTGTTAGATGCGCGACGATGATCAGCGCGGCGAAGGGCGTGATGTTCTCCACGTAGTTCATTTGAACGCGCTTGGCCCGCTGTCCCCAATTGGGCAGTTCCTGCATCTTGGCTTCGCGGTATGCCTTGGGCGAATGGAACCCGTGCGAGACGACGATCGCAATCACATGCGGCATCCAGAGCACCAGCCCCAGACCGGCGAGCAGCGAGAGATAGAAAAGATCTTGGGTCATGTCGCCCCCGTTAGAATTGAACTCCCCACACTTAACTACGCTGTTAAATTAAGGGCAACATTCACAATGATCAAAGCGTTCACGTTAGTGCGACCGGCGCCTCGCCGCGACGCGCACAAATACGCTGGATCACGGCGCTGCCCTCTCGCTCGACCAGCCCGAACTCGTAGGCGACCACCGTCAATTCGCCACGCACCAGCTCAAGCAATTCGCCGGGCCGGAGCAGGAAATCGGGATTGCTCGGGCGACCAAAGGCTTCGTTGCCGGCGGCGAAGGTCTCGTAAAGCAGCAACCCACCTGGCGCGACCGCGCCGAGGACCTGTTTCATCAAAGGGCGATGGAGATAATTCGCGACCACCACCGCGGCAAATCTGCGGTTGCCCAGTGGCCAGGGCGATCCGTTCTCCAGATCGGTGCGGATGACTTCGATGTTTCGATCGGCCTTGAGATCGGCCAGTCGGTCGGTATCGCGGTCGACGGCCGTTACCTGGTGACCGCGCTCTAGGAAGGACCGGGCGTGGCGGCCGCCGCCGGCCGCGAGGTCGAGCACCGCGCCGCCCGGCGGCACCAACCCGGCGAAACGGAGGACCCAGTCCGATGGCGGCGCGTTCGATTTGTCTGGTTCCGTCTCGGACATGGCGATCGCATTGTGGTTGTGGCCCGGTATCACTGAGCCGGGCGGTTAGTATCGGTCAATTGTCCCAGCGGGGATAATGCATATATTATGGGCTGTTGCGTAAATCGGTCCGTGCGGGAGAATCAAAGCACACGCCATGATCGTGTTCAGTCTGAGATGCGCCGAGGACCATGTGTTCGAGGCTTGGTTCCGCGACGGAGCCACCTATGACCGCCAGAACGCGGCGGGCGAGGTTGCCTGCCCGGCATGCGGCGACACCAAGATCGTCAAAGCCCCGATGGCGCCGCGCCTCGGCAAGGGTGTCGGTAAAAGCGAGAACGGCGACGGCAAGCGCGACGATGCCGGAGACCGCGCCGATAGCGGCGAGGTCGCGAATACCGAGCAGGCCGAACTGGGCGGACGTCTGCGCCAGGCGCTGGGCGAGCTGCGCGATCATGTCGAGAAGAACTGCGACTATGTCGGCCCGCAATTTGCCGAGGAAGCACGCAAGATCCACTATGGCGAAACCGAAAAACGCAACATCTACGGCGAGGCCTCCAACGAGGATGCCAAATCGCTGAAGGACGAAGGCGTGGAAGTCGGACGCATTCCCTGGCTGCCGCGCGAAGACGCCTGAGGCTCCACCGGCACCGGCGATTCCACAAAACCGCGATCCATGCGCTGACACGTCGTATGCCGAAGAATCGGCCACTGGCGATGTGGCGCGCGCGCGTGTAGAACCGGCGCTCGCCAGACAATGCTATGGAGAACCGCCACCGTGCTCACATCCAGAACCGCGCTCATAACCGGCTCGACCAGCGGTATCGGCCTGGCGATTGCCAATGCGCTTGCGGCGCAGGGCGCCAACATCATGCTGAACGGTTTCGGCGACGCGGACGCCATCGAGGCCGCGCGCGCCAAGCTCGAAACAGAGCACGGCATCAAGGCCGCCTACAACGCCGCCGACATGACCAAGCCCGATGAGATCGAGGCCTTGGTCGAGGGTACGGTCGCCGAATTCGGCTCGCTCGACATCCTGGTCAACAATGCCGGCATCCAGCATACCGCGTCGATCGAGGATTTCCCGGCGGAGCGGTGGGATGCCGTGATCGCAGTCAACCTGTCGTCGGCCTTCCACGCCATGCGCCATGCCGTACCGCATATGCGGGCAAACGGCTGGGGACGGATCGTCAACACCGCCTCGGTCCACGGCCTGGTCGCCTCGGTGCAGAAAGCCGCCTATGTCGCCGCCAAGCACGGCCTTATCGGCATGACCAAGGTTGTGGCGCTGGAGACCGCCGGGAGCGGCATCACCTGCAACGCCTTTTGCCCCGGCTGGACGTTGACCGAGTTGATCAAGCCGCAGATCGAAGCGCGCGCAGCCGAGCATGGCGGCGACATCGAGGCAGGCGGCCGCGACCTCTTGTCCGAAAAGCAGCCATCGCAGCAATTCGTCACCGTTGACCAGATCGGCGCGCTGGTGGTCTTCCTGTGCAGCGACGCCGCCGCGCAGATCACCGGCATTGCGCTGCCGATCGACGGCGGCTGGACGGCGCAGTAAAGTGTTTCCGATTATCATCGAGGCGGACCACTTCGCTTTGTGGCTCTGCCAAGCCGTGGCCTGCCCGCGCCCCCTCCCGACCACCCATGAGCCTACGATCCCGTGGGTGGTCGGGAGGGGGCGCGGGCAGGCGCCGATCCGACGCAAGTCAGCACCGAATTAGCCCGTCGTGCCTATATTCACCGCGCACGGCGCCACTGTTCATTACGCCGAAGCCGGAAACGATCAGGCTGGGCCGCCCGTCGTCCTGATCCACAGCGGCTCGAATAGCGCCTCCCAATGGGACCGCGTGGCGGAGCGGCTGGGTGAGCGTTTCCGCGTTCTGGCGCCCGATCTTTACAATTGCGGGGGAACTTCGCCGTGGCCCGGGCCGGGCCCGCTCAGTTTCGATGCGGAGGCGCGGTTGGTTCTTGCGTTGACCGCGCGCGCCGGTGGGAGCGCCCATCTGGTCGGCCATTCCTTCGGCGGCGGGGTTGCGCTGCGGGTGATGGCGACCGCCGGCGAAACGGTACGCAGCCTGACCCTGATCGAGCCGCCCGGCTATCAGCTGTTGCGCGACACGGGCCGCGCCGATCTTTACGCAGAGTTTGCCGGCGTGCGCGACGCTTTCCTGGCAGCCGTCGGGCGTAGCGACCACGCGGCCGCCTGGCAGGGTTTCATCGACCACTATCATGGCCGCGCCGGCGCCTGGGCGGATTTGTCGGAGCGTGCCCAGGCGGCTTTGATCGAACGCTCACCGACACAGGTCGGCGTCTACCAGGCGCAAGACAGCAATCCAACGACGCTGGCCGATATCACCAGCCTTGGCGACGAAACGCTGGTGTTGGAGGGGGAGCACGCGGCCGCCGCAGAAAAAGGACTATGCGCCCTCATTCGGGCCACTGCGGCCGACTGTCGATCGATGGTGATTGCGGGCGCTGGCCATATGTCGCCGCTCAGCCACCCTGAGGAGGTCGCGGCGGCCATTGAGGCGCATATTTCCGCTCGGCCGGGACAGCCGGACACTCCGTCGCAGGTTGGGGATCAGGCGTCGCGTTAACTTCGTACCTATATCTGCAAGGTAGAGTTAACGACCGGAAATTGATGCTTGCCCCGCTGGTCCAGGCGGGCTGGCAGATTGAGTGCGCATGCTGATGCCGAAGAAACGGATCTGGCGGGGCCGCAAGAATGCGCGGCGCATAACCCTGGCGCTGCAAGGCGGCGGGGCGCTGGGTGGGTTTGTCTGGGGCGTGCTCGACCGGCTGCTCGAGGATGGCCGCATCGAAGTCGAGGGCGTCAGCGGAACCTCGTCGGGCGCCATCAATGCAGCTTTGTTCGCCGACGGCCTCGTGGAAGGTGGACCGGACGCCGCCCGCGCCCGTCTGGAGGCCTTCTGGCACGGCATTGCGATCGCCTGCGCGGCGCGCCGGCGGCATCGATTCTCGATCCGCAAGCAGCTTCGCGAACGTCGGCTCAACCTTTCCACCATGAACGTCTTCTTCGACGTCATGCATCGCCTGATGCTGCCATACGAATTCGATGCGAAGACGATGGAGCCGCTGCGCTCGGTGATCGCCGCCTCGATCAATTTCGAACGGCTGAACGCCGCCGACGCGCCCAAGCTCTACGTCAATGCCACCGACATCAGCAATGCCGCGATGCGGGTCTTCACGCGGCCCTCGATCACGGTCGATGCGCTCTGCGCCTCGTCCTGCCTGCCGATGCTGTTCCAACCCGTGGAGATCGGCGGCGCCCAGTATTGGGACGGCGGCTTCATGGGCAATCCGGCGCTGACGCCGCTCGTCTATGGCTGCAAGAGCGCGGACATATTGCTGGTGCAGACCGAGCCCGACGGCCCACGTCCGGCCCCGCGCACGGCGGCCCAACTCATTGAGCGAATGAGCGAAATCAGTTTCACCGCGACATTAGCGCGCGAATTGGAGTCGATCGCTCGACAACAAGGCGTGAACGACGGCGATCTGGCGCGCAAGCCGAAAATGCCCAAGACCTATCTACACGCCATCCGTCCCGACCGGGACCTCGAAGCCGAAGGTGGCCCCGGCTATTCCAAATTCAACGCCGAATGGGCCTATTTGAAACATCTTCGAGATCTCGGGCGCGAGGCTGCCGATGACTGGCTGGCCCGGGAGTTTGACCGCGTCGGCCGCGAAACCACGGTCGATTTCGAGCAGCGCTTCGCCTGAGTATTTCGGAGCCGATAGAACTTGCCAGCGATAGAGCGGCGCGCGTGTAAGCGGGGCCGCTTTTATTTTGGCTGGTGCCTCGCACCGGCCCGGCAAAGCCGCAAACCGGGCCGAGCGATACCGATTAGCGGGATTTGCCCGAGTGGATGAACATCTTCCAGATTTCACCGGTGCGAACGTTGGTCGCGGCGAACTCGCGCAAGCCGTGGGGCCCCTTGGTGATCCGGTAGCACGTCTTGGGACCTTCGCTCAGGCCTTCGCCGGCGATGCACAGCTTGCCTTGCCGCACGGTCCAGACGCCGTAGATCCGGCCTTGGCGAAACTCCACCCCGCGTTTGACGCCGGAGCGGGTGATCTCATAATTGCCAGTGAGCGTGCCGTCGGCGTGCAAGTGCAGGACTTCGTCGCGCATCTCGTCGCCGTGCGAGGTGGAGCGGCGAACTTCGCTGCCCGGGAGCAGGACGTCCAGCGGAACCGGCTTGAAAGCGGTGGCGGGGGTAGCGAAAGCGGCGGCGCCGATCACCCCGGCAAGAATGAGATTTCGCATGGTCATGGTCTCCTTAAAACAATTGTGAGCGCGGCGAATTATTCCCGCCTTGATATAGGTTTGATGATTAGATGCCCCGGGCATGCGCCGCGGTGATTCCCGTCATTTCACTGATTGTTTCGGTGGAGCGGCCTGTTTCCTCCCCATGGGCGGTCGATTCTCTGCTTTGAAATTCGGGCCCGCACGACGAAAAAGACTGGGCGCCCAAGGCACCCAGTCTCGTTTCGAAGCGTGTTGCGGTCAATGGGCCTGGCGGGTTTTGCCGAGGCCGGTGAAGATGGCGCAGCCGAAGAGGAGTGCGAGGTAGAGGCCGTGCTCGCGAAGCTCGGCGCGGTCGCCGGCGATCACGTCGAAGCCGGAGAAGGCGATCATCGTGAGAGCGGTCAGAACATAGCCCCAGGTCATGATGCGCTCGGACTTCTCGCTGTCCTGGCCGCGCAGGATCAGGGACATCGCATAGAACAGCGGAACCGCGACGAGGAGTTCCCAGATGCCGGCGAAGAAGAGCACCGGGTTGATGGCGTCGACGTTCACGTCCATGCGCTTGAAGTACTCGGTGAACTGGTTGGTGCGATCCTTGCCATACCAGTTGAAGAGGCCGAGGTCGGAGCGGTTCAGGAACTTGTCGAGACCGTTCATGACCCAGAACACGCCCCAGTATCCGACGGCGCAGGCCTTGAGGGCGACGGCCGGGGTGACGGTGTTGGCGATCCTTGAGAAGAGGCTCTCCTTGCGGGGCTTTGCGGTGTCTGTGGCGAAACCGGCTGTGTTGGCGGTGGCGGTGATGGTGAACATGGCGATCTCCTTTTCTTTGCGTTTGGTCCGCAAGCTCGCTTGCGGGAGGGTTTGGTTCGGGGCCTGACCGGAGTGGCCCTTGACATGACCCAGAGATAGCCGGCGCCGCCTTTG
>Ga0315336_1001702_pt1 | contig 39446 bp, 35 predicted proteins | sample ASW5metaG_FD_204512 | JGI IMG/M metagenome (GOLD analysis project Ga0315336, IMG submission 204512) | Ammonia-oxidizing marine archaeal communities from Monterey Bay, California, United States - ASW #5 | ecosystem: Environmental > Aquatic > Marine > Intertidal zone | place: USA: California... | reverse complement strand
ACGACTTCTATGGCGTGCGACTTCGTGCCGACTACGAACAGCTCTCGTTGGAGAGCATGGTCGGCGTCACCGCTCGAAGCGGCTTCTACGACTTCGATCAGGGCCGTACGGGCTACGATTCATCAACCGACCGACTGTTGTACGGCGTTCGTGGTGCGTACGACTTTGGCCCGGGATTGGAGCTCTTCGTGTCGGGCTTCTGGCAACGAGATCACAACAACGGTAACCTGGAGAACGTGGAGTTGGCCCCCGGCGTTGTGTACCTGCACGACTTCACGATGAACTCCTCCTACTTGTCGTTTGGCGGCAGCGGCACGATCGGCACTGATCTGCTCTGGACAACCGAGATTGTGCGCGAGTCAGGTCGATCGCCAAGTCGCATGACGTTCGCCGAAGACCTCAGCATCCTTCAAGGTGGCACGACCATCGATGCCTGGGCTGGAGTCGTTAATCTGGCATGGACGCCATCGGGCGTCACAACCAGGCCGCGCATCGACGCAACACTTGCGCTGGGCTCGGGAGATGCCGACCGCTTCACGGTCAGTCACTCGCCAACCGGCAACTTGTTCGCCACGAGCGATTTGAACTTTCAGAGTCTGGGGTACATCAATACCGGCCTCGCTGCTGCTCCGACGATCTCAAACCTGATCATGCTCCGTGTTGGTGGCTCGACAGGCATTGACATAGACGCACGCCGTCCGGATGCACTGCGAGTGGGAATGGACGTGTTCATCTACGGCAAACAGAAGAGCAATGCGCCGCTGTCAATCCCCTCTGGAAACGGCCAGAAGTTCGCGGGCTTCGAGGTTGATTGGAAGATCGATTGGCGTCTGGCGAGCGACGTCAGTTTCACAGCTCGCGCGGGGTTCTTCTTCCCCGGCCCGGGCGTTTCAGGCGACGCAGACTTCACACGCCACTTCATCTATGGAGGGTTCACCTATGCCTTCTAGACGATTCATCCTGCTGATGGCCGTGCTTGTGACCGCTGCCTCTGGCTGCTCCTTTGAACGCACACAGATTGTGAACTCAGCAGTCACGCAACACCCCACGGCTGATGCAACCCTCAATTTCTGGGACGCATTGGCGACGCAGTCCGTGACAACCAACGATGACGCCCTGCATGCCCTGATCCTGTTCCAGGATGGCGATGAAGGCTTGAAGGCCACCTATGACCAGCGTGTAGACCGCGCCAGGGCATTGGGTTGGATTCCAGCCACAGGCACCGCGCCCCCACCTGACGAATCCGCAACCGTGGGCATGCTCGCCACGGCAGGCTGTCACATCCTCAAAATCGACGGTGGGCTGTCTGTACGGCTGTTTGGGCTCACACCTCGATATTCCTTGCGAGAACTGGTTCACATTGGGGTGCTACCGGGTATATCTGAACATGAGGCCCTCTCCGGGGCCGAATGCATCGCCTTTATCGAAGCGCTGGAGCAACGCCAGCTGATCGATGCTGCTTGGCGACGACGGCTGGCTGCAGATGCCACTGCCGAAGAAGCAGTTGTTCAGGATGGTCCGACCGCCGACCCATTTCTGGCACCAGATGCACCTGCGCCTGTCGCGCAGGATGACACCCCGGAGCAGGCCGACTCGGTCGACCCGGCCAAAAAGGCCACAGCTCAGGAGGGCGAACAGTGATGATCCGATCCCGTGTGACCGCTCTCTTCTGCCTGTTGCTGCTGGCAGCGCCACTACCTGCGCTTGCGCAAAGTGAGCCTGTCACTACGACCACGCCGGACGAATCACTTGCACCCTTGGCGCCCGGCGAAGAAGACACCGTGCAGAAGCGGTTGAATCGCCTTGCCGAACAAGCCGCCGCAGCCATTTCCGAACTACCCGAAGGCGAATCGAAAGAACTCACGACCACCGTCATGGGATCCGCCGGCAAGTGTCAATGGCGTGCGAAGGGGAAGAAAGCCTGGACCAACGCCAAGCGTGATCAACAACTCAAGCCCGGCACCCAGATTCGCACCGGTCGAAAGTCCAAACTCGTGCTGCGTCTGGGACTGAATGCAACATTGCTAATCGACTCGCTGGCGCGGGTCACGATTCCCGTAGTCAACCAGCATGGAAAGATACTCACCACAACGGTGCAGGTGGATCGTGCCCGGGCCGACGTCAAGGTTGGCCATGTCGGACTGACCAACGACTTCTCGGTCCTCACCCCCAGTGGAGCACTAGCCGTGAAAGGCACGGATTTCGCTGTGTCGCATAGCGCACTGAAGGGCACGCAGATCGTGTCTGCGCGGACCAACGCGATCCGGGCGATTGAAGTGAGCTACTACGGCTCGAAGGTGAAGAACTACCTGTCGGCGTCATCCGTCTCAACGCAGGAGACGCCTAATCCAACCATTGCAGCGGCCTTTGCCTCTTCAGGCGCGACCCCACTGACGGCATCAGAAGCCGTCGATAAACAGGACGCAGCCTCTGCCACCACCGAGGCCGTCAGCGGTTCGAACGCCGTGCAGAATTCGACACGCACGCTTGTCGCTGCTCAGCAGGAATCCAATGCTGAAGATGCGGTCGAAGATCTACCGCTGCCGCCGGACTACCCGCAGAATCTCGATGGTTGGGACACCTACTTCCAGCAGGTGGTTCCACCGGAAGATGATGGCCAGTTGGCCGCCACGATCTACTTCGATCTGCGACTTGCCGAGTATCAGGATGCCGATGGAAATGTCATGACGGCGCGTCGCGTTCCCGCTCACTTCGAGAATGGCCTGCACTCCGTGACCGGGTGGTTCGACCCCTCTCGTGAGGAATACCTAACCACGTACAACGATGAAACTACGTTAAATGTGCCTTGGGGTGCCGCATTGCCGGATGTCGATGACTCGCAACTCGGGGCCGCTTATGGATCAATCATCGATTATGGCGATGCTGTCGATGATGAAAATCATGCATACAACGCGACCAGCGCCGACCTCAATGTCATGCTGCAGAACATGAATGAATTCTGCATCCTCACTTTCAATGACGATGGCACCTCAGTCGCCGCATGCCGCCTTGCCTGGGCCACTGCGTTGAATGAGTATCTGTACAACGCTGCTGGCACTACATCGTACGCCTGGGCCCTCGAGGAACTCGAGCAGTACAACGAAAGTGAGGCTCAAGGCGATTGCGACTGCGACTGATGGGCTAATGCTGGTCGTCGCATGACGGCGCCCATGCCCGTATCCTCGGCACCATGAGCCGATCCGGCCCCAAAGTGCTGCTCTCCGCCTGTCTGGCAACATTGGTTGTTGTCCTGCTCGGTCAGGCCGGCGTCCTGCGTGGCCTAGATGATCGACTCCTCGACCTGCGTCTGCGGCACTGGCCCCGGGCCGTCGAGCCCATGTCAAGCGACGTCGTCCTGGTCGATATCGACGACCGTTCACTCGAACGCATCGGCCGCTGGCCTTGGCCTCGCACACGTCTGGCGGACTGTGTTGTTGAACTGGGAAAGGCCGGGGCCCGCACAATCGCACTCGATCTGGACCTGTCTGATCCGCAGGGCCTCGCATATGACGCGACGTTTGAAGCAATCATTGACGGAGACCGTGCACTGGCCGAGGCGGCTGATGACCGACTGGTGCTGGCGATTCTTCCCACCGAGGACGAACTGCCGGGCCGCTGGGCCGACGCCGGAGGCGATGCCGCTTTGTTGACGACCGTCCTGAGCCGCTTGAAAACCAATCCCGGCGATGACCCCACGACCGGCCTGCAGCCCGATGAACGCGCAACCGTTGAAGCCACGCTGCACATGCTTCGACGAGCTGCCGTGGAACGGGCCATTGCACATGGCGCCGCTCCGGAGACGCTCCTGTCCACGGCGGGCAATCAACGTGCGGTACTCCTGCCACTTGTTGAAGCCGCACAGCGGCGTGCCGCTGTACGCGATCAACTGCCTGGTCTTGTACAGCAACCCTCGCAACGCATGCCTTCCGCTGCAGACCGCATGCCACTGCCCGACATGCTTGCCAAATCCGGCAGCGTGGGCTACGTGACCATTCTCTATCGGGACCCAGACGGCGCGATTCGACGAATTCTCAGCACGGTTCCCATGTCAGACACCACTGCCGCAATGCCGCTGGGGCTGGCTGCCGCCGCGCATTATCTGGGTATTGACGAGGCTTCCATCTCAGTCCATGACAGTCATCTGGCACTGGGCAACCGCTCGTTGCCGCTGGTCAACGGACTGCTGACCCTGAACTGGCCTCGCTCGCCGATGGGGCCTGATTGGCCGGACATGCACCGGATCGATACATCTACGCCCCGCTTTCACGGGCATCTGGGCATGGCGGAAATCGTTGAACTCGCTGCGGCACGTCGGACCGCAGAGACCATGAACGCAACGCTGCGTGACCACACGGCGACGTTGATTCGTGCTATTCGCGGCACACCCGACCTTGACGTCGGCGACTGGCTCGCACCGGAAATACGCGAAGAGTTGACCGATGAAATCGACTTCACACTGGGCGATGTCCGCACCGACGCCGACCTGGCGACGATGCAGTCTCAAGTGGACGACGACACCGGCACGCTCCTGTTGGCAATGCTGCGCTGGCGGCAACTGGCCGACGCACATGCCACGGCACTTGAGCGCATTGCGCTGGTCGAAACAGCACTGCATGAGGCAGTCAATGACAAACTGGTCTTCGTAGGTTGGACAGCCACCGGCGCGCTGGCTGACTTTGTGCAGACCGCTGCGGGCCCGCGAACGCCTGGCGTGCTTGTGCATGCTGCACTGGCCGACATGCTGCTCCAAGACCGAGCCCTGCGTGAACTACCGGGCTACTCGACGGCGATCATCACCGCTTTGCTGGGCCTGTTGGCCGCGATCATTACGGCAGCGGTGTCACCTTGGGCAGCTGCTGTCGTGGTCGTATTGGTGGCCTGCGCATGGCTGGGTATCGACCTTGCCGCATTCAATGCAGGCCTGCTCTTTCCCGCGGCTGCACCGCTTGTCAGTTTGGGAGCTTCGTGGGCAACCGGTACAGGCACGCGTGCTGTGCTGGAACAGCGTGAGCGAACGCAGATCACTCGTCAGTTTCGCGCTCGCGTGCCGGGCGCGCTTGTTGATGAACTCGCCCGTAATCCACAGTCGGTGAGCATGACCGGCCAGCAACGAGAAGTCAGCATTTTGTTTGCCGATCTCGCAGGCTTTACGACAGCGAGCGAACGTATGGGGCCAGAGGCGACAGTTGCCCTGCTGAACCGCTGCATGCGGGATCTCACCGCCCAACTCACAGACCACGGCGCCTACGTGAACAAGTTCCTCGGTGACGGATTGCTCGCGTTCTGGTCTGCATTCCACCCACAAGATGATCAGGCCGAACTCGCCTGCAGGGCCGCACTGGCCTGCAGCCGTGCAGTTACGGCCATCAACCTGGACCGCCCGGGCCAACCCCCACTGCATGCGCGTATCGGCATTGCAACGGGTGAAGCAGTTGTGGGTGACTGCGGCGCGCCGCCGCTCTTGAACGACTACACGGTCATCGGCGACACCGCGAATCTCGCATCACGGCTGGAGTCCGCAAACAAGCAGTTCGGCACCACGATCTTGGTGGATGAACGCACGATCGAGTGTCTGGGCAACGCCAAGGGCATTGCCCATCGGCCGCTTGGACCAATCGGCGTCGTTGGTCGAGTCGCACCAGTGGACATGCACGAGTTGCGACACGACCCGCCGGGACCTGCGGAAGCAGACGCTTGGCATCTCATGGCCGATGCCATGCGCCGAGATAACATGACTGCCCTGACCGATGCGCTCGACAAACTCGATGCCACGGGCGTTGATCGCTCGTTTACCGCGTTGTGGCGAGCACATCTGATCGAAGGTCTGGACGAGCCCAGTGTGCTGCGGCTGTCGGAGAAGTAGGCTGTCAGAAGCCGTTGGATAGAGTGACCTCGTGCATATACGACCGGAACAAATCGAGCCCATTCTGGAAGTCAGTCGCATGCTCGGTGCGACCGACGACGAACGCGTCATCCTGCGACGCGTCGCAGATTGCCTCCGTGACCTGCTTGAAGCCGAACGCGCCACGGTGTTTCGCTTCCATCCAGATACGAACGAACTGGTTGCCGTCGTTGCCCACGGCACCGACGGCACGCTGGATGAGGATCCCGCTCCCATCAAAGTGCCTCTAGGCAAAGGAATTGCGGGAGCAGCAGGCGAGACTCGATCGATCATCAACATTCCAGATGCCTATGCCGACAAACGGTTCTTCCACGGCGTCGACGAGGCTACTGGGTACCGCACCCGTTCCATCCTGACCGTCCCCCTAGTCGCGCCGGAGGCCGATGAACTCATCGGTGTTGCGCAGATTCTCAATCGCCGAAATGGCCCGTTCACCAAGGTAGATGAGCACCTCGCTTCGGCTCTGGCAGCACAATGTGCCGTGGCCATGCGCCGCGCCTCACTCATGGAGGACCGACTGCGTCTTGCCGCGGTTGACCTTGCGCTTGACCTAGCGCGTGAGATCCAGCAGGAGACCTTCCCCACCGAGTTCAACGCACCCGAGGGCTGGTCCTGCTTCGGGTGGAGCATGCCGGCGGAGCAAACCGGAGGCGATACCTTTGACGTCGTTCGGACAGGGTCGAGCATGCAGCTTCTCGTTGGTGATGCCACGGGCCACGGCATCGGCCCGGCGTTGAGCGTGTCGCAGGTTCGATCCATGCTGCGCATGGCGGCGCGTTTGTCAACCGAACCACTTGAGGTCGTCCGCCATCTGAATGCCCAACTGTTCGAAGACTCTGCCAGTTCCCGTTTCGTCACCGCCTGGTTCGGCCATGTCGAAGAGCAGTCAAATCGCCTTGTCTCGATCGCCATGGGGCAAGGGCCCTTGTTGCTGATTCGAGCATCGGGCGAGGTCACCGAGCTGAACGCCGATGCGCCGCCGCTTGGCGTGCTGCCCGAGTTGACGGTCACCGAACCGACGGTCTTTGACTTCCAGCCCGGAGACCTATTCGTGGTTCCCACCGATGGCATCATGGAAGCCGTTGATCAAGACGGCACGGACTACGGCATCAGCCGAATGGTCGACATTCTCCGGAACGCCCGGGACCTGCCCCTGCCGGAGTTACTTGAACAGGTGCGCGTCGACACGCAGGCATTTCACGCCGGCCGCGAAGCCATTGATGACCGAACCATCTTGGTGGTGCAGCGCACTGCAAATAGTCGATAATTGCCACGCCAGACCACTTTTTACACCCCGCCGCTACACCCCTCTGGGGGCTGACTCCGCATGCGTTACCTCATCGCCGCCTACCTGACCGCCGTCGCCTTCGTGATCATCGCGAAGATGATCACCCACGCCAAGTCCGGCCGCGTCGAGCTCTTTTCAATCCGCAACATGTTCCTCGCTGGATTCTTCGTCTTCCAGTTGTCCAGCGCCGTGCTGTACCTCGGCTTCTTCATTTACGGTGACATCCAACCCGACAACTACCAGACCACGCCATTGATCTACGCATTTATGGTGACCGTCTTCCTGTGGTTGTTCTTCTGGGCCCACAACAGAGAATGGAGCGTGCTGCGACGACTCCGCGTTCCAGGGAGTGGCTGGGACGGCGGCCCCATGGCGTGGATCATGCTTGGGTTCGTGTTGCTCGCGATTGGAATCGGCCTGAAGGTCGGGCTCATCTCAATTCCGCTGATCAACATTATTGCCAGCCAGATGGGCAGCGGCGTGATTGCCGCGGCTGCGGGTTGTGCCGCCTGGGGATGGTCCAAGAACTTCCGCAATCCATCGCTGGCAACGCTCGCCATCATCGTGCTGGGAATTGCGTCTTTCCTGATTCTGTATCGCGCATTTGGGCGCCGTCCCGTCCTTGGCGTGCTGCTGGCCTTTGGCTGGGCGTTGTATTGGGGACTTTGGCGTGCGCTCCCGCCGGGCATGCTGCTTCGTCGATTGTTCGTCTGGGGAGGAGCGGCAATCTTTGCGTTGGTTGCGTATACCGCCAGCCGCTCTGCAGCCAGCCAGTTTGAGAAGAAGGGCGCCGGTGAACTGCTCAGAGCCGTCTTTGAAGTACGCGGCGAGGACTTCAAAACCGGTATTGCAGCTGTGTTCTCCGGACAGAATGCCGGCCCCTTGTCAATGTGGGCCATTGAAACGTATGGCACCGCCTACCCGTACCACTTTTTGCATCAGGTCGAGTATCTGGTCTCCATACCCATTCCCCGTGCCATCTATCCGTCCAAGCCGGAACCACTGGGCAAACTCCTTGTGGACCACGGGTACATTCGTCTGAAGGGTTCCGGGAATGTGTACAACGTTGGCCCGGGCATCATTGGCCACGCAGCACACGACATGCCATGGGTCGCACTGCCTCTCTACGCGATTGCAATCGGGATCGGATTACGGTGCCTCGATGAGAAGATACGCTGGTCGGTGCATCTGCCCGTCGTGATCATTCCTCTCGGCGCAGGACTGGGCCAGATATTGGCTCTTGCTCGAGGAGAGTCCGCGCTGTTTATGTTCGAAGCTGTGATGGCCATGGCCGGAGCATGGATTTTCATCCGCCTCGGTGGTCGAATCTTGGCGATGTTCGGAGGTATGGTCCAGACGCCGCCGGAAGAACCATGGGATCCATTGTTCCCAGATACTGCCGAAGATGCCTGGGAAGATCAGCCTGCAAACGCGGCGTCAAGCACCTGAAAGCGTCGCATCACAGCGCTGCTGCAATGATCGGTGCGATGTCGTAGCCGTGACGGACCAGCCCGGCCAGATTGACCGCAACCGTTTGGCCCGCTTCGAGCAGTGCAACACTGGTGTCCAGCTGCCACTGCAGAACATCAAACTCCGGGTCAAAGCCAGCGTCCTCCGGATGCATGCCCAAGGGCCAGGTCACCAGATGAATCGCGCGACCACCCGCCGCTTCAATCTCCACCTGCGTATAAAAGGCTGTACCTGGCTGAGCAAAGGACTCCCAGAGTCGATGCTCCGCCACAACACTCTGCCCGAGCAGATGCGGCCTGGATCGCATTGGAATCGACTCCAGAAAGACCTCGATGCCTCGAGCACGCAACTCCGGCATCATATCGGTTACCCAGACCGAGTCCGCGGGGTGGTTTACTGATGCGTCATGGCCGATGCCACGAAAGCCCTGCTGGAGCAGATCGCCGTACCAACGGTCGACCATGCCAGGCGCGCCGTGATCGCTCATCAAAGACCAATCTCCGGTCGGAGACTCAAAGCTGCGAGGCATCCCGACATAGCCGTACATACGGCCGCCACGTGCCTCCATCCAATGTCGAACAGGGTCGAGTTCCAGCAGGCCGGGCCGGTGCTGGCGAGCAAAGTCGAATTGTTCGAACACCATCGGTTGCGTCTCACCCTCGGGCGCACGCCATGTGAAGTCGTGGTCGTACCAATAGCCCGCGGGGTTGTGCAGCCAGAGGTCCCATCCATCAGGAGCCACCTCACGAATCGACTCGAGGTTGTTCTCGATCAACGCGTTCCAGCCCTGCTGGTCGTTATAGATCAGTGGATGAATCCGATTCGGATCAGACAGGTCATACGAGCCACCGACCAACTGGAAGTGAATGAGCCGGCTGGGTCCATGCGCCTCCTGCGCCGACGTTTCTCCCAGATGCAGCAGCACCAGCAGCAGGTCAGCGACATTCACGACACTATCTCCGTTGGCATCACCGGCGCAGACATCTTCCGGCAGGCAAACCGCGGCCCAGGCACTGACGACCTGAAGCAGGTCATGCACACGCACCGTTCCATCGGCATCGATGTCGCCGGGCAGGCCGTGTTCCGGATCGGACTGCACTGCATCTGTCTGCAGCACGTCGAAGAGCCAGCCCTGCGGGCCGGTGGGATTCACTTCAAGGCGAGCCATCGCATCGACGGATGAAAGACTGGTTCGGGACGACACAACCTGCTCTGCATCAGCCCGAAAACGCGTCATTTCGACGTCGAAGTCACTGTCAACGACATTTTCAAGGTCAAAGCGATGGGCGTGAACCGTGCCATCCAGATCCGTCCAGACCAGCCCCATGCCTTGCCGACCGCTGTCAGGATCCACATCGAGCGACAGCATGATCGGACGATCCGCACGCAACTGGGACGAGTCAAGTTCAAAGCGATGCTCGAGGCCCGTCACCAGATCCTGTGCGACGAACTGCAAAGTGCCGTCGGCCAATCGGTCACCGGCCCAGCGAATGGCCGCATGGGCAGATGCGGTTGAGAATGCCAGCACGGCGCAGGCAACGGTGGTATGGAAGTGGTGGTGCATGGGCGAATCCGGGACTGCGTCCGATCCAAAATGGGTCTGGAGTTGATCCCGATTCGGTCCCCATGAACAGGCCCACCGAGTCGGTCACCCCAACCATCGGATGTGGATCCGATCGGCTGAAGGGTGTGTTGGTGTGATTCTGCCTGCGCAGGTTCGGCCTGTGCGGCTGGCGCCGATCAAACCTGCTGCGGGATTGGGTTGCGCACCCTAGCAGAGTTGCGCGGTGTTGCCAGCTTCGACGTGTCGAGTCAGCAGCAGAACATGAGCAGTCTCTCGTTGTCCTACGAACCTGGCAGCAGTGGAATTGAAAGACCGATGAGCATGGCAACCACAAAGATCCCGATGAAGATGCCGATGTAGCAGGCGTAGACCAGCAACATGACCAACAGGCCCTTGGCAAAGCCGATGCGGCGTCCATCTGCATGCATCAACATCGCAGCAACAATGGCACTGGATGCCAGATAGGTCAACAGGGCGCCCAGTAGTTCAGGGCCGGTGGTCGTGTCCTCATTGTGATCGTCGAAGATGCCGTGGATCAAGCCAGCAGCGACCGCCATGATGAGCAGCACACCAAAGGCGCGCTTCCATGACGGCTTGTGTTTGACAACAGCGCCTGCGGCGATCCGAATGAACAGACCGCCGACCAAGAAGCCCACAATCACTGCAAGGATCAAGATCACGGCGATCAATCCCATTGCTGCGCCGTCGACCGCCGAGTCACCTGCCGGGACTGCAGAAATCGACGCTGCCAGAGTCGTGAGTGTCATGTCTGCCTCCTCATGTGCACTGACACTCTACACCTCCGTCGTTCGATGTGCCGGGGCGCGCAGGACAGACCCGCCGCATAGGAAGATCCGCTGTCAGAGTGCGCTGCACTCAGGGACACGGGCCCCAGTTGCTGATGATCGACAGAATGTCGTCTACACCCACGTCGCCATCACCGTTGACATCTGAGCTGCAACCGCCACCACCCATGTTTAGTAGCAGCATCCCCATGCCGGCCCCGTCACCGTTGATTCCGATGGTGTGGGATGTGCCCGCGACCATGGCCACATCCGCCTCTTCACCGGAGGCAGGCAGGGCCAGTGTGCCGCACGTGACGTTGGCGATGACGGACATAGGAACGTTGATGTCCACCATCGCCGTCACGCTGAACAGGATTGATCCGCTGTGCGCAGCACGCATTGAAAGCATGTCGCCGGTGGACTCCAGTGTGCAGTGCCCTGTGCCCGTGACCGCATCCACCCGCATGCCATCGTCATCTCCATCTTCGAACCAAGTCACAGCGAAGTCGAACTCTCCGGTCTGTGCGTCGCCGTGGAACATGTACTTGTGGTCGACCAACAGCGTCAATGCTCCAGTGGTCAAGGCGTCGGTCGTTCCCGCTGCGGGGTCGTGCAGATACAGAACGCCGGAACCGGTGGTACTGGCCGCGACATCGACTTCTACATCGTTGCCTTCAATCTCAACACCCAGCGCAAACGATCCGCCTTCGCCTGACTTGGAAAGCACATGCATCGTCGCCGTACCATCACTGTTGAGGACGTAACCGCTTGAGTTTGCGGCGAAGTCGACAATGCCGATACGCATGAATCCGTGCACGTGGATGGCGCCAACCATGCCCATGCTGCAGTGCGGGCCGCAGAAGTATGGAATGGTGTCCGGAGCATCATCCGGAACCGTCCATTCAAAGACCGGGTTGCCGCCGTCGAGCTCAGCGTCAAACAAATCGTCTCCCTCACAGTCCGTACCGGAGGTCACGGTGTGCGGATATCCGGAGCCGTATTCCCAGCGAATGGTGTCGCCGGGCATGACATTGACATCAGGCGGATTGAACGATGTGTCCTCAGCCGTGACGACATATGTCTCAGCGGCAGCGGAACAGGTCAATACTGCAACGGCAGCAACAGTGAGTGCACTTCTGAACATGGCCTTCTCCTCCCCTCCGGCAAGAGCGCGGAGGCAACTTCACCATACGCGGCACAGCTGCACACTCAAGAACCAACCCGAAAAACCCAACTGCTGATGCCTCAGGGCAGTGATCGCTCCTGTTCCCGGGTCGTTATTGCAGGCTGGTGCTTCTTGATTTGGTTGTCGAGCCACTGCTGCTCGGCTCCCCAACTGGGCTTCGCAAGACCTTTTTCCCATGCCTGCAGTGCTGCATCAAGCCGGCCGACAACTGCAGGATTCGCACTAGCGACATCTGTTGTTTCCGACTCGTCGGCATCAAGATCGAAGAGGAGACGCTGTTCGCCGCCCACCCGAATCAGCTTCCACCGTTTTCCTTCGAGCGCCGCGGCGATGGGCCCCCGCCGCCAGAAAAGAAACTCGTGCGGCTGCGTGATGTCATCGCCTGACAACCGACCACGCAGATCCACCCCATCCAGACCGGCAGGCGCGCCGCCTCCGGCCGCTGTCATGCTCGCCGCAATGTCCAATGTGTGCACCGGGTGGGCGAACGTCGTGCCAGGCTTCGTCACGCCTGGCCATCGCACCAGCATGGGCACGCGAATACCGCCCTCGAACTTCGAGCCCTTCATGCCGCGCAGCACACCGTTGTCGGATGCGTTCGTCGTGGCACCGCCGTTGTCATTGACGAACCAGAGTACGGTGTTGTCGGCCTCACCGGACGTCTCAACGGCTTTCATAATGTCCCCCACCGCACGGTCCATGGCTCGTTGCATGGCGCTGTACGTTTTGCGTTTGGACTTCGGGCCGCCGATGGCTGCCAGATCCTTCGGTGACGCCTGCATCGGCGTATGCGGCGCTGTGAACGCCACGTACAACAGGTACGGCTTCTCGGGCGCCAGTTCGCCCACGAGTGCAGCAGCACGATCCCCGAAGTACGCCGTGACCCAGTCGAAGCGGACTTCTTCGTCCGCAACCAGTTCGTCCCCGTCACGTTGCCGATAGTTGGCCCGCTTCTCGTCGGCCGGATACGGCGTGTACTTGCGGCTGCCGGCCAGCTGGCCGTGAAAGCGGTCGAAGCCTTGGGCCAGAGGACGCATCTCGGGTTGGTAGCCCAGATGCCATTTGCCCACGGCCGCGGTGGCGTAGCCCGCATCGCAAAGACGCTCCGCCAGTGTGACTTCGGTGCCGGGCATGCCGTACTTGGATCCCACCGGCATATTCGTGTCGTGACCAAAGCGTTGCTGATATCGACCGCTGATCAGGCCCGCGCGCGAGGGCGAGCACACCGATGCTGTCACATACCCACGTTCAAAGCGCGTGCCGGATGACGCCAATGCATCGAGGTTCGGTGTCAGCACGTCATTCGACCCCTGGAATCCGAAGTCGGACCAACCGGCGTCGTCAGACACGATGATGATGACGTTGGGCGGCGTGACCGCAGAGAGCACTGCGCCAATAAGCATTGACGTGAACAACATCAGCCCATGTCCACCGCAGGTGCCGCCCGCTGGCTGCTGTCTTCCACCTCGAAGAAGCCGGCCTGCTGGAAGCCTGACATCGACGCGACGATGCTCGACGGAAACGACTCACGAAGCGTATTGAGTTCCCGCACGTTCCCGTTGTAGAAGCGCCTGGATGCCGCAATGCGATCTTCGGTATTGGACAGCTCATTCTGCAGATCGAGGAAGTTGGCGTTGGCCTTGAGGTCCGGATACGCCTCCGCCACGGCGAAGAGTTTGCCCAACTGGCTCACCAGCCGCTGCTCATCGCCCGACTGGTTTGCGGGATCTCCATCATTCGCCTGCGCGGCGGCTCTGGCCTTCGTGACGGCGTCGAAGAGGTCCTTCTCGTGCTTCGCGTAACCCTTGACCGTTGACACGATATTCGGGATCAAGTCGTAGCGCCGCTTGAGTTCCACATCGACGTCCGCCCAACTCTCCTTCATGTACTGCTTGAGCCCCACGAAGCGGTTGTAGGTAACGATGTACCACAGCAACACGACCAGAATCGGTCCGCCAATCAACGCAGCTGGAAGCAGCCATTCCATCAGTCGCCCTTTCCGTAACGTCCTTCAGCGATGCCGCGGACCGTGTGTTCGGGCCAATGATCCATGAACGCACCGGCCAATGCAATCTTCTCTGCGTAGTCCTCTGGAGCCCAGCACGATTGCTGCGCCAGGCACATCCACTCACCTTCAAGTTCGATCGCCGGGCATTCGGTGTCCAGCAACCACTCGATCATGCGTGGATCGATCAGATCCCAGGCGAATCGCTTGTCGGTGGACTTCACCGAGAACCGCTTGCTGAACTCCGCGGACTCGAAGTCAATGTCGTCGAATCCAAGGAAGGCCTTGATCTTGTCGAAGAAGTTCTCACGACGAATGATCAACTCCGGCACGGCGTGCTCAAGTTGCACCAGCAGATAACTGAAGTGATAGGTCGTGCGCGTAGTCTGCTTGCCGTTGTGCGATGTCACGGTGTACTTGAAGTCACCGGTGATCACATCGCGATTCGCCCCGCCAATCTCAATCGTGCCCCGCATGGTGTTGTAGGCACGCCGCGAGTCGCCCATCTGAAAAATCGCGAACTGCTTGAACCGCTCATCGTGCTCCGCGTCCTGTGCCGGATCGAAACGCAGGCCAAGTGCTTCTGCTGCAGCCTGCAGCGCCGCCAGTCGCTTCTTCGCCTGCTCATTGGCCCACCAGATGATCGCGATGAAGCCCACAATCAGTACTGGGGCGACAAACAGAATGAGCATGTCTCCCCCGTCTGCTGCAAGCACGTTGGTCAGCGGTCGCATAAGGCCGCAAGCCTAGCCGCCTGTGGCACAGGGCGTCAGGGGCACTGACCCCAGTTGGAAACAACCAGCAGGAGATCGTCAATATCACACCAGCCGTCCAGCACGACATCAGCAGGGTCGGCAGCCGCTGGCCCCCACGCGCTGAGCAGGGCGAGTACATCGTCGGCATTGACCACTCCGTTGTAGTCGATGTCTGCGGGGCAGGCTTCGACACTGCAGCGAAAGTCCGCGACCATCGTGCCGGTGACTGAAAACGCCAAGTGGTTGTCGGCTTCGCCGGGCTCACCCGCCGGAATACCGGTGGGCACGCCGTCATACAGCACGTCTGGATTGGAGTACTGCGGAAGATGGTTGCCCGCAAGGCAGGTGCCTCTTGTCGTGCCGTCATCGAGCGTGAGCACGTGGCCGGCGGACCAGGAGAAGTAACTACCACCGTCAGTCGTGTAGTGCATCGAGCCGAGATTGTGGCCCAATTCGTGTCGCATAGGGCTGGCCCAGTCCATGAGCAGACAATCCGCGGAGTTGCCCTGAAAGCCGTAGGCAGGGTTGTTCGGCGACACGAAGGCGACACCGCAGTATCCGTCGATGGTGATCAGTGCCACCAAATCGGCGGCCTTGGCATCGCGAATCACATGCACTTCGTCCATCTGACCGTCGTTGGGATTCTGCAAGTGGTAGATGTAACTGGAGTTCCACTCGTACTGCGTCACGTGCAGACCGACCAGCCGAGTGCTGAAGGGAATCTTCGCATTGGCGAAGGCCTCGTTCGCCTTGCCCATGGCGATATGCACTTCTTCAAGCACGGCCGCCCCACCGCCCATGTACTCCAGCGCCGGCGCGTTGACGACCCAGAGCATGTCGATGACGTCGTTGTCGTCGCAGCGCGTCAAGGGTGTGGGCGGTGGATCGTCTTGGACCTCGTACACACGGCAGCACGCACCCTTGTGTCCATCGCAGTCATGGGCAATGATGGTCGGCGCGGCAATCGCGGTGCTGAGCAGTAGTGTAAGCACGTCGAAGTATCCCGATTCCTATGATGACTACCACAGCCCCCGGGTCAAGCGCCGCAGTTCAAAGTTCCGTCAATCGGATGTTCTTCCACCGCAAAACGCCGGTGCGACCACCGTGCACCTGCAGGCCGATGAACCCAGTTGTGTCGCCTTCGGCATCCACATGATCGGTGCAAAGCACACTGTTGAGCCAGATCTGGATGTGGTGACCCTGCGCTCGAATGCGAATGTGATTCCAGTCATCAAGCCTGCGCGCGGCGCGGCCCTCTGGATTGTCCTCCAGCGGAGCGATCCAGCGGCCTTCGGGTCCTTCAAAGAACAGTCCACATGACCAACTGCGATCCGACGGATCCAGTTCACACTGGTAACCACCGACCAGCTGCTCCTCGGGGTAGATCCGCGAGCGAAACTGAATGCCGCTGTTGCACGTTTCGTCCCAGCGAAAGTCCAGTTCGAGATTGAAATCGTCGAAGTGCTCGTCGGTGCAGAGAAAGGTGTTGTGCCCGGGCCCGCGACGCCCCACGATGCAACCGTCTTCAGCCACATAGGTGGCATCGCCGCCATGCTTGGTCCAGCCATCGAGGTCACGACCATTGAACAGGTCGCGCGGCTGGGCCGTGCAGCCAACTGTGAGCAACAAAACAAACAACGACAGGATTCGCAGCATCATGCGGGTGCAGAGCCTACCACCACTGCGAAGGTGGCAGCGTCGACATGGGCGTCACTCTTCTCCACGAGCGACAAGGATGAACGATCGCATGGAGGGAGTCAATTGTCGGCAGGGTTCAGGAATCGAATGCTGACCGGCCCACCCAACAGCGGCATCAATCCCGGATCACTGCCGTCCGTCATGCGCCATTGAAGATACGTGTTGTAGGCCTCAGCACTGTCCCAATACTCCACCCAACACACCACATCGGAGCTGTCTTGGTCAACATAGAGGTCCACGACCTTGCTTCCCGCAAAGGCACGAGTGTCAGGCAGCATGCGTTCGCAAACACCCAGGAGTTCGGCGCCCTTTCCTTCCTGGGCGGTCAACTCAACGAGCACCAAGCAGTGATCAGCGGTGGGTCCATCGCCAGGCGCTGCCATGCACCCACCAACCAAAACCAGCATGCAGCCTGCTGCACTACATGCCAGCACATTGATTATCGTTCGTAGCATTGTGCGTCTCCTATTGAGGACGAACGGTAGCAGGGCCCGCCACGGCGATGCCCGCTTGATACATGGTCACCCGTCCTCTAACTCAGACCACCGCGCATAGAGCCTCTTGACCAGCGATTGCGCGTCAGACAGTGCTTTGTACGCAGCAGTTGCACGCACATGGTCGTTCACCAGTGCAGGGTCCGCCGCTTCTCCGTCCAAACGACCAACGTTAGCCTCGGCCTGAAGAATGGCCGCCTCCATGCCGTCGTACTCGCGCTGCTCCTTGTAAGACCGCTTCTTCTTCGCGGTCTTAGGCGCCGCCAATAGTGCCGACGACGGCTTAGCCTTTGCAGCCGCGGCACTGTTCTTCTTTCGATACGCCGTCCACTGCTGAAATGTCTGAAACGCCTTGGCACCACCGGCGTCATCAAGGCCGACATACTCCGTGGCAATCCGATCCAGCATGAATCGATCATGCGTCACCAACACGATCGCGCCGGGGAACTCCAGCAGAGCATCTTCCAGCACTTCCAACGATGGAATATCAAGGTCGTTCGTAGGCTCGTCAAGCAGCAGCACATCGGCGGGCTCGAGCATGAGATTCGCGATCAACACGCGCGCCTGCTCTCCACCGGACAGATTGCTCACCAGCGTGGACAGTTGATCCGACTCGAAGAGAAAGCGCTTCGCCCACCCGGTCACGTGCACTTGCTTGCCTCGGTAATCCACCATGTCACCAACCGGGCACAGCGCTTCGTGCAGCGTTTGGCTGGACACCAACGTGTCACGGTGCTGACTGAATGTGACCACGCGCAGATCCGCCGCCCGCTTGATCGTGCCGGAGTCCGGCTCGAGATCGCCGGACATCAACCGCAACAGCGTGGTCTTGCCGGAACCATTGACACCCAACAGACCGATGCGCTGCCCTGGTGTCAACAACATGTCGAGCGACGAGAACAGCGGCTTGGAGCCCATCGACTTCCCAACACTGTGCAGTGCGAGCAGCTTCTTCGTCTTGCGATCCGTCGCCTGAAAGTCGATGGTCGTTGTTCTTTCCGGAGCGGCGTTGCGATTCTTCATCGCCTTGAGTTCGGCTCGACGGCTGGTGGCGTCGCGGACCTGCGTCTTGTTACGCGTTTGTCGACCTTGAATACCCTGCCGCAACCACGCCGTGTCGCGGCGCACCTTGTTGGACAGGGCTGACTCCGCGGCTTCCTGCGCGTCGAGAAACGCCGCCTTGCGTCCGAGGAACTCCGTGTAGTTGCCAGAAGCTTCGAACATGCCACCTGGATAGGCTGGTGCGATTTCGATGATCCTGCTGGCGGCGTTTTCAAGGAACTGGCGATCGTGCGTCACAAAGACCATGGCTATGGTTGCTTTCATGGCGAAGTCTTCCAGCCACAACACGCCTTCAAGGTCAAGGTGGTTTGTTGGTTCATCGAGCAGAAGCACGTCTGGCTCGTGGCACAGCGCCCGGGCAATGGAGAGTCGTTTGCGCCAGCCTCCAGAGAGCGTCTTCACGGGTCGATCGAAGTTCTCGAAGCCAAGTTTGGACAACGAGATTGCGGCGCGGGTTTCGATATCGACGCGATCGTCGTCAGAGGCCTTCAACTCATCGCAAATGGCGGACTGCGGTGTTGCGTCTTCCGCGAAGTGATCGTCCTGCTCCACGTAGACCAATCGCAATCCGCGGCGACGGGTAATGTCGCCTTCGTCGGCTGACTCTAAGTCAGCCAGGATCTTCAACAGTGTGGACTTGCCGGCACCGTTGGGGCCAATGAGCCCCACGCGGTCGCGTTCGTCGACATGCAGCGAGATGCCCTCGAACAGTGTGCTCGAGGGAAAAGACTTGGACAGGTCGCGTGCGGAGAGGAGGCTCATGAAGGACGTGGGCATCGAGCCCGTACGCACAGTAGAACAGAAGGTGTGGGCGCCGTTCTTGAACGCTTCACAGGTCTCGTGTTCAACACGGGCCCCAGCCGGCAATCAGCAACAGCAGATCGTTGACATCCGTGTCTCCATCACCATTGGCATCACCACCGTCAGTGCCCCATGCACCCATAAGATGCAGCACGTCGTTGACATCCACGACAAACGTACAGTCGAAGTCGCCGGGGCAATCACATGGAATCGTGCCCCAATGATCATGGATGGCTACCTGACGAATCATCGCCGGTGGCTCAGCGAGGTCGTCCTGGGCCCACACGATGAACGCCACATTGTCCAGATTCAACGACTCGTCCGTCAGGGTGGATGTGTGCTCGAAAGACCACGTCTCGCCCGGATTCAACGCAATGGTCTGCGTCTGGGCTGATTGCCGCTGCGTGTTGAACTGCAACTCGCTGGCTTCGGGCTAGGCAGTGGCGCCGTAGACCTGCGTGACATACACCCGCATGGCTCGGGGTTCGCCGTCAGCTTCGGCATGCATCGACACATCGAGTGTGTAGTCAGTCGCTGAAACCTCGGCTCCGGAAATGTCGATGACGACGTCAGTGGTCGTCTCAGCCATGTCGACTAGGGCACCGATGCTTGCCTCGTTGGCGTCGAAGTTGCCAGTGGAGCCAAGTTGGTTCCACCTGCCCTCAACCCAGGTACTTGGGTGACCGGGAAGTCCGTAGAAGTCGATGAGTTCCTAGCTGAGCTCCGTCTCGTAGTCGTCCGCAAAGTGCTGCATCATGCCGACGAGCATGTCGCCGTCGTTCTGCAACAGCTGGTGGATTCCACCGCTGACGTTGGCACAGTGCGGGCACCATGTGGCCGTGAACTCCTGAATCATGATTTTCTTGGGTACGGCAAACGCAGTCGCGGCCACCGCCAGTGCAATCGTCATGGAAAGCAATCGAAGCAGAGGCATGTCATAGGCTCCAGTAAGGTCCCGCCCGAACCACTGAACCAGTATCCCGCAACAGACTGTCTGGGCAACCAGTGTCAGAGAGATGGACCCCGTAGACCCCTTTTTGCTGCCCGCACCGCCTCTACAGGCCAAAAATCGTGGTTTTAGGTTGGCATTGTGCACCCGACCAACTTGTTGAATATAATCTTGGACTGGGCACCTGCGACAGTCGCACGCCTTGATTCAAATTGGCATCTGTACGGCATGTGAGTGTCCGAAGTCGCCCAAGCACTCAGAGAGTATTTCCCTTGAAGATCTATGTAGGCAACACAAGTTTCGATACGACCGAAGACGCCCTCCGCAACGCATTCGCCGCATACGGTGACGTTGAAGAGGTCGCGGTCATCACCGACCGTGAGACCGGCCGTCCCCGCGGTTTCGCATTCATCACCATGCCCGACGACGCCGCCCGTGCCGCCATTGATGGCCTGAACGGTCAGGACCTCGACGGTCGCACCCTCAACGTCAACGAAGCTCGTGCAAAGACCGAGCGTAGTGGCGGTGGTGGTGGCGGTCCCCGTCGCGGCAACTGGTAGTCGTCTGAGTCGGCAGTCTCATGGCGAGAACTGGTCAACACGGATTCGCAAAACGTCAACGCGAGCAGAAGAAGGCTGAGAAAGCCGCACAGAAGCGCGCCAAGCGTGAGCAACGGGGAAACCCCGATGCGATCGATGATGCCGCTGATGCTTCTACCGAGTTGGATGTGACAGCAACGGACACCCCATTGGCTCCTGAAGCTACGGATGTTTCCGAAGACGTCGCCGCAAGCGAAGCCGGATCAGAATCGTCGGACTGACCTCAGTTCGAACTAGAACCCTCAGCACCCTCGACCGGATGGTCGGGGGTGTTGTCGTTTTGGGCTCGGGCCAGGCATCCCACCGAACCAACCAACAGCACGTCGGTACACCACCATCGCAGCAGGCATGAGCCGCTCAAAGTCTGCAATGCGTGTCGTCGGCAACGGATGCGTGGAAAGAAACTCCAGACGCCCGCTGTTTTCAGCGGCCATGCGTTCCCAAAGACCGATCGCTTTGCGCGGGTCAAAGCCCGCATTGGCTGCGATCAGCAGGCCCAGTTCATCAGCCTCTGACTCGTGCAGCCGGCTGAACGGCAACGCAACACCAAGCGACGCCCCCACGCCCATGGCGCCAAGCACCAGACGCTGCGTCTTGGCGTCTTCGTCCTTGAGGGCCACCGAACCAACCGCCAAGCCGCCCGCCAGTACCAGCGACTGACTCATGCGCTCAGCCGAGTGCTGCGCAAGCACATGCCCCACCTCATGGCCGATCACGATGCCAAGCCCATCGTCGTCGCCGGCGAGTTCAACCATGCCGGTATGCACGCCGATGCGGCCACCGGGCAGGGCGAACGCATTGGGCGTGTCGTCCTGAATCAGCACGATCTCCCAGTTCTTCGGTAGGTCACCTTCCGGATACAACGCACGCGCAGAGCGCACCACGCTGCGGCCGATGCGCTGAACTCGATCCACATCGACGCCGGTCTCGACCACTTCCCGCTGCTTCAGAATGCTCGCAAAGGACTCGCCGCCAAGGCGACTCATCTGCGCCGCTGGCATGAAGTTGATGCGTTCACGGCCTATACCAGGCACAGTTGAGCAACCACTTACAAATACAGCTGCGATGAAGGCCGTGCGCATGTGGGAAGACACACTCGAACGAAGCCTCTTGATCATTGTCGTACTCACTTTGTTGCTGATGGATCCGGCGTTGTGGTGACGCACTGAGTCAAACAGCCTTGCATCTTCCCCAAGCATTGTCTGGGCCGATTACGTAGCCCGGCAGAAGCTCATCGGCGACCACCTTGACCGTTGGCCAGTTGATATCGTGCCCGATGATCATCCCTGCATCTTTGACCTTCGGCAACCAGGCCAAGATGTCGTTCCTGACCGCTTCAGTGGAGTGATCAGCATCCACGAAGATGAAGTCCAAGGAGTCATCCTCAACAAGCGCCGCAGTCGCCGTTGTCGACCCCTTATGAATGATCGCTCGACGTCCAAACACTTTGGCACTATCACGAACGAACAACTCGTTCTGCTTGTGTGGCCAATCCGTGTAGTCCTCTGGCCCCTCGTTCCCAGGCTGCGGCTCCCAGAGATCAACGCCGATCAGCGTCAACTTCGGGCACTTCTTCAGGACATGCAAAAATGTCCTTCCCCTCCACACGCCCAGTTCCGCCCCACGCGTCCAACCGTGTTTTCGCACAAGATCCGAAATCCAGTGTTCTCGCTTGTAGGTCCGAAACTTGCTTCGCAATGGCAGGCGGATAGTCGGCACCGCCGGCTTGGCGTTCCAATCGTCAACAGGATAGTCGGTCATGAAGCCACCTCAGTTTCAGTGAAGTGCACCATGCACCACCTCAACACTGTACCTCTGCACGCGTGACGTCCGCCAGATAGAGGCACACTTCAACGCGAGAATGCACTGGATATAGTGCGTGCATGGCTCCTAGACGAAAGTCCCGCATTGAACGGTGGCTGTCCCTCAATCAGCATCGAAAACGCCTTGGCGCGAAGGGTGCTATTGATTCTGACAACTCACTTGATGCCATGAAGACCACCACAATCGATGCGGGTTCGAAAGTGTGGACGCGTGGATCGGACAAGTCGCTTGCCACCCACTTCGAAGACTTGCGTCGGGAATTCCACGATCAACCGGAGCTGGTCTTCCACCATGCAAAGCTCATCGTCCTCATTCGAAGAGAAGCCGAGTTGCAGAAGCACTTCGAGCTCTTCACGTCGCTTTGGACGAGCGAAGAGAACTGGCTTCTTAATCAACTAGACACGCGATGGTTGCTCGCTGCCGTCGACACGTTTGTGGACCACGACGATGACCCTGTGGTACGCAGCCTCGGCATGGCTGCAATCTGTCTGGTCAACAGCATCAAACTGGCCGAAACAGAACGGGTGCTCTGTGAGAGCACCGCACTGCCATTGAGCCTGGAACGCGTTGCCGAGATTCAAACCGAGCGGGTTGGGCTCTTTGATGGCACATCCGGTTTCACGGTGGGCACGGATGACACGTTGCGGCACATGCGATGGCGACTGGACAGCGTGCGGGACCTTTGCATCACCGGACGGATTCTGGGCGAACTCTTCGACCGCATGCAGGAGCACGACACCGTCTACGCTCGCTTTCGCGCTGCCCATACAAGAGACCGCACCGGGTGGTGGACATGACATCAACACCTTCACGCCGCATTGTGCTGGTCATTCCTGATCTCAAGGGAAACGGCGCGGAGCGCGTGGCAATCTCTTTGGCAAGGGCCTTCCGTGATGCCGGCCATGAGAGCCACATTGTGGTGTTCTCCGACCGCATCGAGTTGCCAGTGCCATCTGACATTCCGGTCCATCGGTTTCACTTTCGTGGCATGCGCCTGTTGCCTCGCTCGTGGCGGGGCCCATGTTGTGCGCCGTCATTGGATCGCTTCATTCGGCGAACGTGCGGCGAACCTGATCTCGTCCTCTCCGGCCTGGCACCTGCGGATCGAATCCTGGCCTACAGCAGGTTGTCCGGTGTGCACTTGATCATCCACAACACGGTGTCCATCGAGATGCAAGGGCAGTTCAGCGACAGCTCCGGAAGGGAGTTGGCTGAACGCCTGAAGCTATACCGCCGCAAACCATGCATCGCCGTGTCTGAAGGTGTTGCTGAAGACCTCCGCCAACTGCTGCCTGAGAAGCAGGACATCATGCGAATCTACAGTCCGCTGGACCTGGACCTTGTTCGCAAGCAAGGTTGGCTTGAACCTGCTCTGGATATCCCAGAGGGTTGCATCGTCAATGTCTCGACGTTCGCGCCCCGCAAACGACATGCCCTGTTGTTGCGGGCGTACGCCAAGAGTGGCACGGACCGTCATCTTGTGCTGATCGGCCAAGGTGGTGAACTGGAGACGGTGCGTGCTCTTGCAAAGAAGTTGCATGTCGAGGACCGCGTGCACTTCACCGGTTTTCAGCCCAACCCGTATGCATTCATGCGCAAAGCAAGCCTCTTCGTACTGAGTTCCGACTTTGAAGGACTCGGCATGGTGCTGTTGGAGGCAATCGCGTTGGGTGTTGCCGCCATCAGCACCGATTGCCCATCCGGGCCTGCGGAGATCCTGCCGGCTGCGCATCTTGTGCCGGTTGATGATGTTGATGCGCTGGCGGACCTTATTCGGAGTGCTGCCGCCGATCCCGCGACATGGCGCATTCCGCTTCCGAACGAATTTCAACCTGCGACACTATTGCAGTGTTATCTGGATCTCATACCGACCGATAGTCAGGTATGACTTTGCAGGTGCCCCACCGCAGTTGGGTCAAGCCCATTCGTACTTGACGGCTTCCGCGTCGCCACAGTTGCCCGAGAGTCTTACCGCCGGGGCGAGATACCGCACCAATAGTTGACGTTACAGAAAAGGGTAGAGGTACACCGGACTGCTCCGCCATGTCGAACTGCACTGCCAATGCAGGTACAGCCTGCCATGAACGCATGCTTGGCGTCGTACACAACACACTATCGGCCAATCCACAGGACCGCTCCGTGTGCGCAAGCAACTTCGCAGCGCCGGACGGACGCAGGTAGTACGCCGCTGCCCCACTGCGATCCAACCACAAGCGATGAATCGCTAGCCCAGACGCAGGCTGCCTCGCAATAACTTTGCGACGGCCTCGAGTCTCCAACGTCACATGTTCAAAGCGATCGTCGTCGCCGAGTTGCTCGAGTAACTCTGGCACCGCATCGTGCAGAATGGCGTCGTCTTCCAGAATGAGCGCGGGGGTGCCTGAGTCCGATACCTGCTGCCAGGCCATCTGGTGTGTGCGCATGCCGGCCATTTCTGTCGTACGCAGCGGGCGTTCCCACGTACCCCAGTACGGATGGCTCGGTTCAGGTTCGACGGTGTCCGGCGTCACCGCTGGAATGCGCTGCCAACGAAGCCCTAGACGCTCAGCCTGCTCTATCTGAAACGCAAGGCGCTTGTGTTGGGCCTCAATGTTAAGGATGAGGGTCTTATGCACGACCGATCCCTGCCAGATTGCGATAGACGTCAATGATCAAGTCCGCTTCGCGTTGAATGGGGAAGATCGCGTCAACGCGTGTGCGAGATGCACCCCCTGCCATTCGCAGTTGTTCTGTGTCGCCGGCAAACGTGTGCATGGCATGGGTCATGGCCGCTGCATCACCCGTGTCAACGAGTCGCCCTGTCACACCGTCGTCGACGATGTACTCGTACGCACCGGCTCGGCTGGCAATCACGGGCACTCCGCACGCCATGGCCTCCAGCGGTGTGAGCCCGAAGCCCTCTTCGCGTGATGGTGCTACGAACAGATCCAGTGCCTGATACCAGCGAGCCATGTCGTGCACCGGCTTTTCGCCGAGAAACAGAATGCGGTCGGAGAGACCTGCCTCTTGGACGCGGAGCTTGAGGTCTCGTTCAAAGCCCATGTGTTGTTCCGTAGCTCGACCGAGCACGATGCCGGATGCGTCCAGGCTGTGATCGCGAATCGCTTCGATCATGGCGTTCACGAAGAGGTCGGTGCCCTTGTTTTGTCGTACACGTCCAAAGCACCCAAGCAAGGTGCCACTGGGCAGGCCCAGTGCTGCCCGGAGAGCAGGTTTGTCGGCCGAGGGCGAGAACCCTTCGGTGTCAATGCCGTGCAGGATCACGGTGGCGTCGCGTCGCAGGAACGAGGCTGCTTGCGGGCTGGTGGCGATGACGGCGTCCATGCGATCGAAGAGCCACTTTGTGAAGTTCGTGTGATCGCGTTGCGCGGCCGATGTAAAGACGAGTTTGATCTTCTTCCGCAACACGACTCGCAGCAGCAGGCCGGCGACGGCTTCCACGTTTCTGCGTGCATGCCACACACGGAAACCGCTGGGGCCGCTGCGAGACATGGTCAGTACGCTCAACACAGAGACACGTGGCACGTATGGCGGCAGGCCTGGTCCGAGCGACGCGATGGCAATGTGTTTGGCTTGCAGTGGGACGAGCCGCACGACGGTCGCGGTGACGCCGGAGAGTCGTCGTTTGAAGTTCGGCGCGATGACGTCAATGTGTCGGATTTCGAGTGCGGCAGCCACGGCGACGCGGATTCTATCAGTTTGACAGGAGGCTTCGTGGCGGCACACGGACCGGAGCGATAACTCCTGCGAGTCTGCTGTCGGAACCCACGCCTACTCGTCTTCGTCCTTCATCTCAAGCAGCGCCAGCGATCGAATCAAGTGCGTCATCAGTCCGGCTGCTGACAGCACTCTTCCTTGGGCGCCTTTTCCTTGAGCAGCGGATTCTTCAAGTCATCCATCTGCTTCTTTCGAACTTTTGCATTTGGCTTGGCGCCTGGACAGGCAGGGGGGGGATTGCCTGTGGGTGTCATGCACGTGTCATCTGAATCGGTGTGCTCGAGATTCATGACATGGCCCAGTTCATGGGTTAAGAGTTGGACCGCCTTGGGGTCACAATTATCCACGGCATCATCAGCAACCACAACCTTGGCGCTCTTGAGGCCACGGCCCTTGACGTATCCGTCTCCGTTGGCATGCCTTGGATGGAACTTGGAGATGAAGAAAACCTCAATGCAATCAGCATCATTGTGTTTCCCAAGCAACGTTGTTTCCTCCGTCGAGTAGGTGGCATCGCCTGATGTCAGGGTCACGAGTGCATCCACATTTTCTAGAACCACACTCGACTTCCACTCAAACTCGACGCAGGCCTTACCCCAGACAGCATCCGCGTCAAGCTTGAAGTCATTTAAGCTGGTTCCGGTGTGGTCGAACGCACCGTTGCCGTCGGGATACTTGATAATGACTGGTTGTAAGCAGAGCGTCTTCTTGTTGCACCGACGTTCCACCTTGCAGGATGTATTGCTGTAGACCTTCTTGGCCAGGCTCATGCCCTTGATTGGGCAACTAACCTCGAAGACCTCAAACCAAGGCGCCGGCTCTGTAACAGACCAGTTGAACTGGCCCTCCGTAACCATGAGCGGTCCATTGGGGTAACCATCAAGAATCGCGGTAAGGGTGAACTCGCCTCCCTGACTGGCCGATTCAGAGTAATCCGCGCCAGGATACGGAAAGACCGGTGGCACAAACTCATCGAAGGCGGGACAAAAATAGTCGGCTGTACCAGTGATCTCTAACCGCCCGGATTCGATATCAAATATCCCACTGGATTCAGCGATGTCAATCGTGACATCCTGAGCTTGGTCGAATGCATCATCAACCCCATCCGCACCAACAGCAAATCGTCTCAGTTCTGGTATGACGATGCCAGGCTTTGTTTGCTCCTGCGGTAACGCGAGATCCCATTGGAGTTGCACCTCAAAGGGCACTGAATCACCATCCATGGTCTGCAAAGTGCCAAGTAGTTCCTCCGCAGACCCTGTGTAGCGATCTGGAATACACGGTCCCCATTCACTGATCACGACGAGCATGTCATCGACATCCACGAAGCCGTCATCATTAACGTCAGCCACATCTTCAGTAGTTTCCCAATAATCAATCACTGCAAGCAGGTCATTGATCCCCACATCTGCATCCCCATCGACATCTCCCGGGCAGGAGTAACAAGCCACTTCGTCACAGGCGACTCCGCCGCCAGCGAAGGTGCCTTCAAGGGCAGCACACTCGTCATCGGTGTATTGATCACAGGTTCCATCCGGCAGGCAGCACCCACCCACGATTGTGCTAGGTAAGCACGGGACAGCCTCGCAGGGCATGCCGTTGCCGTAGTACTCGCCATTGAGCGAAATACAGTCGTCTTCCCAAGTAAGCATGCAGGATCCCTCTACACAGCAGGCTCCAGGATCGTCGCTGCAGGAAGCGGAATCACAAGACACACCTTCACCCAACCACGTACCCCCGTCGTAGGAATCGCACTCGGACTGGGTTGATTCCAGGCAATAAATGCCCCAGCAACAAGCTCCCGATGGTTCACTTCCACAATCACAATCGCCGTTGTCGCAATTCAACTCATCACAGTTGAAGAAGATGAATACGCCGTCATATTCATAGGCGCCGTCGTCACATTCACCATCCCCAAGCCATTCAATGGGAGCGCAGTTTCCGTTGCAGTCTTCGATTTCACCATCTGGACAATTGCTTCCGCCGCCCTCACAAGTCACATCGGAGCAACTGACGTCTGGGTAGAACACGCCTCCTGACGTGTAACAATCTGTATTCGAGGTCTCAGAGCATTTTCCAGCAATGCAGCAAGCCCCAGTGGAGGGGTAACAAACCGCCAGATCACATGTCAGTCCCGCATAGAACTTGCCCCCCATGGCATAACACTTCTCTTCGGGAAGTTCATGACAGTAGCCGTCCAAACAGCACGCAGCACTCCCCTGGCCGCCACCGCCTTCACAATCGTTGTCTGGGCAGTCGCCGCCGTCGCAACCGAACTCCATGCAATTGAAGTAGATCGGAACACCGTTGTAGTCAAAGGCACCGTTGTCGCACGTCCCGTCACCTATCCAAGCGATGGGAGCGCAGTTCCCATTGCAATCCAGGGTCTCGCCATCAGGGCACTGCGCCAGCGACATGGAAGAACAACTCAGAACAAGCAATCCCATGAACGCGATGCGAAAGAACAAATGTGACATGGTCCTCTTCCTCTCTCCGAAGGTGGAAATCCAACCCCGATTGTCAGTCCTGAGCTTCTGCGTAGGAAGCAAAAACTCCCCGTGTGAACTTCAGCGGCCCTGAAAGCTCTATAACACGACAAATGCAACCTAATGTAAACACAGGAATCTTACTTCTGGCATTAGCGGGAACAACGCCTGCCAACGAATGCCATGCTCTTCATAGTAGGCATCAGGACGTAGCGGCCCCCACGCTTTCGGTTGAACACGCCACTCTAGGCTCTGGGTCTGCATGGGAAACAGGAGTCGTAACTATTGACGCACCCATGGACGGTCCCACCGTGATGGTGATCGGTGGCGTGCACGGCGACGAGCCCGCAGGTGCAATGGCCGCATCTCAAATCGCTGGGTGGCGGATCGACAAAGGGCGACTGATTGTCGTCCCTCGTGCCAATACACGCGCATTGAACATCGGCAAACGACGGACACCTGGGCTTAAAAAGGGTTTGTCGGATTTGAATCGACAGTTCCCTATTGATGATGAACCTCGTACGGATCATGCCGACGCAATTTGGACGCTCGTCGAATCGATCAAACCAGACCTGTTGATCGATCTGCACGAAGGCTTTGACGTTCACCGGCTCAACAACAAATCTGTTGGGAGTTCGGTAATCACAGATAACACACCGGACGGAAGATTGCTCGGGCAAAAGCTTGTTGACGTAATCAACGAAACGATCGCTGACGAAACCAAGCACTTCGTATTACTGGGACCACCTGTTGCAGGAAGTCTTGCCCGGGCCGCACATGAGCGGCTTGGTATTCGCACCATGATTTTGGAGACCACCACCAAGAATCAAGCCTGTGCCTACCGAACACGACAGCACCGCATCATGATGCGACGACTCCTCGACGAACTAGACATGCTCGCCCATGGAGCTGATGTCATGATCGGCACTGACGGAGACGACGGGGACATTGCTGTCGCTATGTACGTGTCTGCAGGTGTAAGTGGCTCAGGGCCTGATCGGCTCGAATCAATTCTGAATGATGCTGCTGGATTTGATCTTCGAAGAGTGTGTTCCACCGACATACGCAACGGTGTACTTGGCCAGTTTGATGTCGTCATCTTCCCGGGAGGGTCAGGATCCGGACAGGCCAGATCGCTTCAAGCAGAAGGATGCGAAGCAGTGCGCAACTTCATCGCTTCCGGAGGGGGCTACATGGGCATCTGCGCGGGAGCATACCTTGCCTCCAGTGGATACGACTGGTCCCTTGACATCGTTGATGCGTTAGTCATCGACCGCGCACACTGGGAACGTGGAAAGGGTGAAGTACAACTGCAATGGAACACACAAGGAAGACAAGCACTCGGCCATGACAGATTGGGCCAAACTATTCACTACGCAAATGGTCCTCTTTACGCACCTGCGGAAGATGACAGCATCCCGGATTACGATGTGTGGGCGGTCTACGAGACCGAGATCAATACAAACAATGCGCCTGAGGGCATCATGCAAGGCACACCTGCTGTTGTGTTTGGCAATTACGGGAAAGGCAAGGTCATTGCCGTAGGCCCACATCCCGAACAAACAGGCGATGATGATTCGCTTGTACGTAAATTCGTGCGCCACATTGCAGGTACACCGAATGATGGGGATCAGGAACCATGATGGCAACGGTGTCGTCGACATCGAAGACCTGCTGAACATGATGGGCAGTTGGGGCCCCTGTCCGTACCCACCACACCCCACCACCCCACAGCACCTCCGTATTCACGGGGGTGTTGTTCTTTACCGACGTCGATGAATGAACCAGGCTGATGCGTCAGTACAGTTGCTGCCGAGGAGGACTGCTGGCGGGATCTCTGACAATCGGACGTCCACGCGCTCACTTCCACCCGGCCAGCACCAACAGGGCGTCATCCACGTCAACCAATCCGTTGAAGTCGAGGTCCGGTCCGCACGGACCGTCCCACGGTCCCCAGGCATCGAGCAGGGACAGCAGATCGTTGATGCCGACGTGACCGTCGCCATCGACATCACCCGTGGGCAAAGCCTGCATCTGCACGGCGCCGCCTGTCGTACTCAGCGCGCAGGCGCCCGACGCATGCCAGGCGGTCAATCCGATGGCGCCGCCCGCGATGCTACCGATCACACGCTGGCGAATGGGCACCGGCGTGCCCTCGCCGGCGGGCCAGATAATCATCGTCTGTTCGTAGACCGGTTCGAACTGCAGCACACCCGCTACGACGGTGCCGTCACCTGCGGTGTTGACACTCGTCAAGGCCACTGTCTCGGATGCATCCAGTGTTAACACTTCGGCCTTCTGGCCCGGCCGCCACCTCCAGATGGCGGGCTGGCCATCCTGCATCCCGCTCGCCGCCACGGCGCCGGACTCGGCATCGCCTGTGTCGATGTATCCCCCCACCGTCACGGCAGGTCCCTCGCTCACGTCGCCCGTGTCCGGCCTCCAAGTGAGCGGCCACCACGAATAGGAAGCGTCCCGCCGCTGCAGCAATACGTCGCCCTGCCCCGAGATGCCAAGCGGGCTCGCCATGCCGGCCGGGATCTTGAGTTCATCATTCACGATCCGGAACGCGCCGTCCTCGTCGAGTGAACGGAGAAACACGTTCCACGTAGTGCCGACCTTGTACTGCCCGAGCAGGACCCGCGTCCCATCAGCTAGTCGACCGACATAGGCGCCGAACAGCGATGCTCCCCCGTTGTCGATCACCTCGACTGTGCCATCATCACGGCAGACCCATGTCGTCCAATCAGAAGAGCCGGACTGCGGAACACCGCGGTAGATGGGCTCGCCACCGATCGCGCCCACAAGTCCGGACAGCCCCGGAGAAATGCTGATCGGCCATGTGCCTGTGATGTCGCCGTCGCTATCAACCCGGAACACGATCACATAGTTCCCCATATCCGCCCGGCCGAAGCAGTGATCAGTCTCGTCGAAGCAGCCCGACATCGCGTGCGTGAAGGAGGACACTTCGAAGACGGGCTGGCCGTCCTGCCACCTCACAAGCGACTCATGGCCAGTCGATTCGTCTATCACATGGCCGATCGCTGCGCTGTCGGCGCGGACCGCAGCGACCCACGCGGTATGGTCAACGGGCGACTGCACCGTCGACGCCGTCCACCGCATCGGTCCAGCTGCAAGCACCAACAGCACCAGTTCAAGCATTGCGATCAGGTCCTCTCCGCTCTCCCGATCCACTGTGCCGCCCACTAGGGCTGCTGTCAATGCCTATCGCCTGGAAAGGGTGCCAAGCCGACTTGGAACACCACCCCACAGCACCTCCGTATGTACGGGGGTGTTGTTCTTTATGGGCCGAGCCAAATCCAATGACAGTCATTGACTAGATCTGGTGGAAATCTAGAATCGAGTGATGCACACGATGATGATGACCTTGATTGGCTGCCTCGCTGTAGTTGCTTCTGCAGGCCAACAAAGCCCATGGGATAACGTACTCGTCCCACAACTGATCACAGAGACATCTACGCTGTGGTTTGATTCCCCGGAACTGCCCAACGCGGGGGTTCCATGCATGAGCCGTGGGCCAGCCGGGGAAATTGTGCAGATGTTCCAGTGGTTCCCCAATGGGGATGGTGAACTGGACTTTATTGCTCGTCGAGTCTCATATGACGATGGTCAAACATGGTCTGGGGTCCAAGCTGTTCAATGGACTGGTGGGCCAAAGGCACATTCCAGACAGGCGGATCCAAGCCTAGTACTTCTTAGTGACGGATCTTGGAGGCTGTACTTCACTTGTCATGTCGAGAAAGATGTGTACCCCGCAACATGGTCGGCAATCTCTGATGATGGACTGAACTTCACGTGGGAAGAGGGGAAGCGCATGGAGCTTGCTGATGCGGGCCTTCTCGATCCGTCGGTGACTTACTTTGACGAGTTCTACCACTTCTATGCCCCTCGACCCGGAAAGGGTGATGGGGCCATCTACGCAACATCACCGAATGGCCTGGACTTCACTAGGCAACCTGACGTTGTAGTCAAGGGTTCCACTGATACTAAGTTCCTTGGCAATCCAATGGTCAGCTATGGTTCGATGTACTTCTTCGGTACGTTGGAGCCAAAGACCTCATGGGCAGGAGTCTTCTGCGCCAAGAGCAGTAATGGGGTTGACTGGACCGTGCTATGGACTAAGTCTGGAACCTTTGCTGATCCCGCAGCAATCGAAACACCCAGCGGAACACTTGTGTTCATCACTTCATTGCAGGGACCTGGGTAACCCCCACCACAACCCACCACCCCACAGCACCTCCGTATGTACGGGGGTGTTGTTGATAGGGTGATTGAAACACCACCTATTAACTACTAGATGTGGAGCAAGAATGAATCCAATGAAATACAACGCAAAGTCTATTGAGAAGCAAACTGGAACAATGGCTGTATTAGGCCAGGTGCTTACAGCTATTGGAGTGGTAGCCGTATTACTTGGGATTGTTTCGGTTGCCCTTGGGGTTGTGACTGAATACAGCATCTCCGGAACCGATATTGAAGACGGAACTCGCTTCGGATACGGCATGGAGGGCTTGCTGTCTGGCATATCCATGTTCTTGGCGGGACTGGCGCTTGCTGGCGGTGGCGCCACCTTGAAAGCGCTACGGTCGATAGCTATTAACTGTGCCCGAATAGCAGAAAGTTCAAATTAGCCCGTAACCCCCACCACAACCCATCACTCCACAGCACCTCCGTATTCACGGGGTGTTGTTCTTTAGATGGCGGTGCATTGTGCCTAGAGAATCCCGATGAGGATTCGAACACGCGAGCTATGAACTAAAACAACCAATCCTCTCAGTCCTGAATCGTCACAACCCGTCCATCTGCAACGTAAACATAGAAAGGATCATGAGAAGGCGAAGGAGCAGGGCCATCCCATCGAAACACGTATTGAGTCCTTGTCCCATTTGCCGAGCGGGTCCGGTTGATTGCGCTTGGCTTATCCTGCGAGATCAGCATCACGTCTTCTCGCATCCCTAAATGCACCCGGGAACTTGCTGGAGCAAGTGAAGTCACGAATGCGACTTCATTCGTATCAAGTTTCCAACGCTGCACGACTTCCTCTAGAATCTCAGGATTTGGCTTCTCATGCATCCAGTGTTTGAATTGCATGTAACTAGTCAGATGGCCATTGGTTACTTTCTGTGTCGACAATTCACTACTTGGAAGTCCCTCAAGCCAAACTGGTGAGCCTGCACAGCCTGACAGCACAAGTAAAATTAAGAAGAGCGGCAATATGAATCTCATGGTGTGCCTCGCAAAGTTTCGTTCCAACATTATAGAAATTGCTGGTCTACCTTCATAGGTACGCAGCGGGGTCTATAGAAACAGTTGTTGACCTCCCCTACGGCCACCTCTCTAATGGGACTTGTGCGGCCTCGGGTCGCCTGTAGGAGAGAGGAACTCATGCGCTATATCTGCATCCCCATCGTGGCCACATTGGTGTTAACTGGGACGTCATTTGCCGACACGATCAACGTGCTTGGTGACCAGCCCACTATCGATCCCCCGATCAGCGCGTCAACTAGTGGCGACATCAATGCCGTCGAAGCAGGGACGTACTACGAGCACTCCCTCAACACTGACGGCAAGGCCATGGCCACCGGAGCAGAAAACCCAAACATCCTTCTGATCGTCTGGGACGATGTAGGAATCGACCAGGCCGCTGCTTTTGGATGGACTCACGCCGCCTCTCAAATGCCGGTCTTTGAAGCCATCTGCGACCAATCGATTCGCTTCACCGATGCCTGGGCCATGCCAGAATGCTCACCAACGCGGGTCGCGCTGATGACCGGACGGTACCCAATGCGAACCCGCACCATCGCTCCGGTCGTCACCGGCATGGTCACTGGCGTACAGATGAACTCCGCCGAGACCACCCTTCCGGATCTTCTGCGGGAAGTCGGCTATGAGACCGCCATGGTCGGCAAGTACCATCTTGGCGAAAATGGACCGACAGGCCCGGCAAGTCCCGCAACCGATTGCCGTCTCAACTGGTTCACTGGATCGCTCAATCTTCCTCCAAGCATCGACACAACGGTCGGCGGGCAGGCCATTGACGATGACGGCGAAGGCATGTTCTCATGCGGTTCGCCGATGGCCGGGACCGGTGCATGCTGCTTTGGTTCGGAGGGTTGTTCCGAAGGCTGGGACCCCTTCGATTGCATGGGCATGGGCGGCATTCCGCTTCTGCACGAAGTCGGAGGCGGCGAGTGGATCCTCGCGCCGACCTGCGTGGCCGGATGCGACAATGTGGATTTCAGCCGAACCAACGGTTACTACAGGTGGACGGAAACAGCATCGATCTTCGGCGAGGACGATGCGGCGCAAGATTTTGTCAACGGATACCAGACAACGGCCATCGCCGATCATTCTGTAAACTGGATTGCAACCCGCCCGAAGGATGCGCCATGGTTCTGCGCAACGACCTTCACTGCATCGCATACGCCCCTGCAGCCCGCCCCTAGTGTGTTGCCCTACACGGACGATCCTATCGCTGGCTGCCTCCTCCCCGACGACATCCTCGGGGCACGCCGCGCGTTCATTGAAATGAGCGAAGCCATGGACCGCGAGACCGGGCGCATGCTCTCTGAACTTGGTCTTGGGAGCTACGACAAGAATGGAACATTCACTCTTGCCGATCCCACGAAGACAAACACTTGGATCATCGTGCTGGGTGACAACGGGAGTTTTGGCCCCACCGTCATGCTGCCGTTCAGTGGCTCGCAGGCCAAGGCAACGCCGTATCAGACCGGCATCTGGGTGCCAATGACCGTTGCCGGGCCGGGGGTTGTTGATCCGGGCCGCGACAGCGACGCCATGGTCAATGCCGTCGATCTCTTCGTACTGATTTCAGAACTTGCAGGCGTTGATCTGGAAACCAAGATCGACTGGGCGGCCAGACCGCTGGACGGGCGCTCAATCATGCCCCTAGTCACGGATCCAGCAATGGAGGAAGTCCGCACCGTCAATCATGCCGACAACGGCGTCGGGAACTACCCGATCGGCTACGGTGGCACGTGCATCATCGGAGAGCAGTGCCAGGACTACCTCCTTGAGAATGAGTCCACCTGCAATGACAACGGTGGTGTCTGGTATAGCAAAAACGAGTACGACGATTGCTGCGACTACTGGTCACAAAACGGCGAACCTAATTCGTTCGTACCGCAGTCAACCCATTCGTGGGCCATTCGAACCGATCACCACAAACTCATCCTGCGGCTTGGAACGTCGTGTCCACGAGAGACGGCATGCGTTCTAGAGTTCTACCGGCTCCCCAGCCCCGTACCGCCGAATATCACAGGAATTGAATCGGCTTCCACCAGCATCGATCTCCCGCCAACGGACCCAGTCGATCAGGCCGCGTTCACATTCCTGCAGGAATCTCTGAAAGCACTTATCGAGTCGGAGCCCTACTGCCTTGGCGATGGCAATCGCGACCGCGCTGTGGACGTCATCGATCTACTCGGTGTCATCAACGAATGGGGAAATATCCAAGTGGAACCAGGTGGAGATCCCGCGGAAGGTCGAGGAAGTTTTTACGACATCACGCAGGATGGGAATGTCGACATCGCTGACCTGCTTTCCATCCTTGCCAATTGGACTGATTCCTGTAATGGCAGCACGCCGTGGCCGCCTACGAAAGCGGATCAGGCGTCGATGGGAAGTGGCTGGAACATTCCGTTCTACAACGAAGCGCCGATGGACTGCCTGATGGTGATCGACGAGCCGTTGCAATAGGCGGTGGTGCATTGCTCCTGAAGCGGTACGCAAGACCATTTATAGAAACAGTTGTTGGCCTCCCCTACGGCCACCTCTCTAATGGACCTTGCGCGACCTCAGGTCGCCTGTAGGGAGAAGAGAACCATGATCAGATGGATCACCATGAGTGCGCTGGCCCTTAGGCCCAGTTGCCGCCTCTGGTTCTGCGGCCTATTGTTGCAGTATGAACTGCATCGACCTCAACGCCAAGAGCGACTTGTTCAGCGATCACTGGTCGCCCAAGATCATTTCTTCTCTGAATGGGCAGGATGTGAAACTGGCGAAGTTTCAAGGTTCGTTTGACTGGCACAGCCATACCGATGCCGACGAGTTGTTTCTCGTGATCGCCGGCTCGTTCACCATGGAGTTCCGTGATCGCGCTGTTGGGGTCTGCGAAGGCCAGATGATCGTCGTACCGCGCGGTGTCGAACACCGCCCAGTCGCCCAAGCCGAGTGTTGCGTACTGCTCTTCGAGCCCTCTGGATTGCTCAATACCGGCGACGGCGCTCCGAGTGACCGCACAACGGTAGGTGAATGGATCTAGCCACACGGCATTGCTCCTATAGCGGTACGCAAGACCCTCTATAGAAACAGTTGTTGACCTTCCCCATCAGGCTATCTCTAATGGGACTTGTGCGGCCTCAGGTCGCCTGTAGGAGAGAAGGAACTCAATGCGCTATATCTGCACTTCTGTCGTGGCCACGTTGGTGTTGGCTGGTTCCGCAATCGCGGAAACCCACACGGTGCTGGCGAACAACACAACCTTTGCGCCTGACGCCATCGACGTGGCCCCAGGCGACACCATCGTCTGGCAGTACAACAGCGGCTATCCCCATACGGTGACATCAGGCGTTCCCTGTACAGCGGACGGCTTGTTCCATGGTGAACTTCAAAATGGCGGCGACACCTTTACGTGGGACGTTCCCGCCGATGCATCGGGAACCATTTCGTACTTCTGCGAGCCGCACTGCGCCATGGGCATGACGGGAGTCATCACGGTTGTTGGCCCCGCTGTCCTGAACGTGCCAGCCGACTACCCCACCATTGCGAGTGCAATCGATGCGGCTTCCAATGGCGACACCATTGCCATCGCGGCGGGAACTTACTACGAACACGATCTCACTATCGGAGAGGGCGCGGAGACCGTGCACCTGTCTATCATTGGCGAGACGCTCGCAGATGGCATGCCCGCGGTCACGATTGACGCGATGCAGCAAGGGCGAGTCATCTCGGTGGGCGGAGGCGCCTACGGGAACACCACTTCGGAGTACTACTTTGCGAATCTTGTGATTACAGGCGGCGCCTATGTCCCAGTCGGCGGTGGCATCTCTTCTTCGTATGGACTGACCTTGGAGAACTGCACGGTCACCAACAACATGGCGATCGTGCAAGGCGGCGGCATTTGGAACACCGGTTCAAAGGGTGATACGCGAACCCACCCTGTTATCAATGGATGCCGTTTCATCGGTAACTCATCACCCAAGGGCAAGGGTGGCGCGATTGGAATCTTCTACTCAGAGGCGACGCTGAGCGATTGCATTTTCTCTGAAAACGACGCCGATGAGGGCGGCGCAATCTACATCTATTCCCTGACTTCGGCTGAGTTAAACGATTGCGTGGTCTGTGGCAATACATCCGATGACGGCAACCAGATTGTTGGTGAGTGGACCGACCTAGGCGGCACATGCGAGAGTCCACTCTGCGCTGATGACGATGGCGACGGAGTACCAGAGACGTGCGCAACTGACGACGATGGTGTCTTGCATGTGCCGGGCGAATACCTTTCCATTACAGAAGCATTACTAACAGCAGTTGACGGCAACACCGTTCTTATTGCAGCTGGCACCTACGCTGCAAGTTCGCCCTTTGACACAGCCGGTCTTGCGATTACGATTCGAGGCGAAACCAATGCCGATGGCTCGCCAGCAACTATTATTGATGGCGCTGGTGGAGATCAGGGCGTCTTCCACTGCAAAAATGGCGAGGGGCCAGACACGGTCTTCGAGAATCTGCACATCACCAATGGCTACTCCGGGCTTGGCGGCGGGATGCTTGTATTGGAAGCGAGCCCAACTCTGAACAACTGCGTATTTAGCGGGAATGCGAGTGCCTACTTGGGTGGTGCAATCTATTGCGAAGGCGGAAGCCCAACCTTTACCGATTGCAAATTCAGCAACAACGAAGCAAATCTCGTCGACTATTACTACTCCTACGGCGGTGGCGCGATTGCCAATGCTCCTTTTTTCGGTAGTTCTATTGCGGGGCACCTGACGTTCATCGATTGCGCGTTTGAGGACAACATCGCAAACGGCGGGTCATTGGCGAGCGGCGGTGGCGCCATAACTATGTCTGCCTCTTCCATGACATTGACCAGTTGCTCCGTTACGGGCAACACGGGCGTGACAGCAGGTGGCATTGTGTACAGTGAAAGCGGGTCCACAGTATTCACCATGGCAGGCACAACTGTGTGCGGCAATGCGCCAGATCAAATCTATGGCGCCTGGACCGACAACGGCGGCAACACTGTCGCCGATGAATGCCCCAATGACTGCACGGGCGATCTCGATGGCAACGGCGAAGTGGGCGTTGATGACCTTCTTGCCGTGCTCGCTGCGTATCAGACAAATGCCGATGGCGACTGCGACGGTGATGGGGACACCGATGTCGATGATCTACTGCTATTGATCTCTGCCTGGGGCACCTGCCCTTAGTACCTCCCACCACAACCCACCACCCCACAGCACCCCTGTATGCACGAGGGTGTTGTTCTTTAGATGGCGGCGCATTGCTCCTGAAGGGGTACGCAAGACCATCTATAGAAACAGTTATTGACCTCCCCTATGAGGACTTCTCTAATGGGACTTGTGCGGCCTCAGGTCGCCTGTAGGAGAGAGGAACCCAATGCGCTATATCTGCACTTCTATCGTGGCCACGTTGGCCTTGGCTGGAACATCATTCGCTGCAACCATCAACGTACCGGGCGATTACCCAACCATCCAGGAAGCGATCGACGTTGTAGTCGCAGGCGACACGATCTCAATTGCTGCTGGGACGTATTACGAATCAGACATCTACTTAGGTAGCAGCATCGACAACATCA
>Ga0315336_1001701_pt1 | contig 39457 bp, 33 predicted proteins | sample ASW5metaG_FD_204512 | JGI IMG/M metagenome (GOLD analysis project Ga0315336, IMG submission 204512) | Ammonia-oxidizing marine archaeal communities from Monterey Bay, California, United States - ASW #5 | ecosystem: Environmental > Aquatic > Marine > Intertidal zone | place: USA: California... | reverse complement strand
AATTATCCCAGCGATTAAACACGGGTATCGTTGTAGCGATAATGCCGAGCGTATCCGAGGTGTCGGAAATACCAATGTTGACGGTCCAGCCGAACTACCTGAATTTGGACACGAACGAAACCGGGTTGGCTTTTCGCAACGCTGGAGTTCGAGAGTACGATTGGACTTGGAGTTTCGAATCGGGTGACGAAGAGGGCATATCATTCAGGCATGAGAAAAAAGGTGACCATCACGAATGGCTGAATATTTCGCCAACGGAAACGTTATCTCGAGAAACCGATCAACCGTTGATTTTGGATCTACATTATTCAATGCTGTCTGGCGAAAAGGATCGCGAATTTTTTACTCATCGAATTCCTCTATTTCCTGAACGAAATTCCATTGTTCGAAATCCCGTGGTGTTGTGGGTTGTGCAAGATGCCGTGTATGCACAGGCACGAGATCTGATTCGGAAAAGCTCGGCAACGCCTTACGGATATCGTCACATGCGAGCCTCTGTGGAGAGTCAAACCTCTTTGGAACCCGATCTCTTAATCCTGGACACATTGAGCATTACACGCGGGGATATTACACGGGGAATGGTGTCGGAATACTTGAATCGAAACGGGCACATTCTTTTGCTATTGCAACCATTGGAAAAACAATTTGTCCCTTTCATGACGTCTTGGTTTTCGCGATGGAATATATCGTCATCGTTTCAATTGGAAGATGTAACCGCTCGGGATTGGCCTTTTCGAACCCGTAGTGGCGTACCTTTTTCAGCGGCCCACGGGATTGATCAGCGACTGTTCTACCAAGACGCTCCCTCGCAATGGGGTTACGGCGAATTTCGCACTGGAAATGGGAGTCTATCGGTGTACTCCTCCCCCAGCCTGTTTTTTGAATCCCATGATGGTTCTTTCGCTTCAGCCTCTTCTGCATTGTTCGGAAAAAGGCCATATTTGGTGGGGAAGGTCCGGGATCGGGATCAGGATGGGATATTGGATTGGATCGAAAGCAAGGATGAAAAATCGGATGGTTTTTCGGCGATGTATTTGTTTGATCGAGATGAAGACGGTGTACCCGATGGAAACGAGGATAGAAATCGTAACGGAATTTGGGACTTTGGGGAAACGCATCCGGACCGCCGGGATACGGATGATGACGGATTTTGGGATGGTGCGGATACGATGCCTGTAGCTTCCCTGGACGCCCCGGTGATTGAGTCTGTCAGGCCGAAGAATGGTCCTGCGGAAGGCGGCTATTTACTCACGATCTCGGGCAATAACTTCACGCCGCGTTCGACGGTCTGGGTGAACAAGCGGCAGGCGACCGTGATCGACAAAAAACTTCCAACGGTGCTGTTGGTTGCGGCACCGCCGATTTTGTCGCCTCGAACGAATGTCTCGATCGAACTGAAAGATGAATCTACGCAAACTTTCGTGACAATGGAAAATGGATTTTCATACGATGAGCGCTCGGAATATTCTTTTGCATTCGACCATTTTCGACAGATAGCGCAGCAGTATCGTCAGTACTCGGGGAAGTTTGAAATTGGCGTACCTGACTTGAATAAACAGGTGGACGGGATCATTTTGTCGTTGAAGGTAAAATCGACGAGTCCGATGGATTTAGGATTCGTTCCTGACGCGCGAAACGATGAGTTTCGTGGAGAGTGGGTCGCTGAGCGGGGTGGCGGCGTGTTTACGATTTCGAATTCGCCGAATGTGAGGGTGCATACGAGAAAAATTGGAACTGTCTATTGGACTGCGGATATGAGAGAAGTCGAGGGGGATGAGATTCAGATTGAATTCTTTCCATCGCGTGGGCATGTTCGACATGGTGGCTATTTTCGATTTAGGGATCAGACGTTAACGCTGAACATGAATTCTAATTTGAACATGTTGGCAGGCCGATGAATCAACTGAATTCGACAATGGTATTGGATGGTTTCAAACGGTTGGTTTTTCCTCATTATTGCGTCCTATGTGATCGGCGAATCTTGACGGACGACAATCGATTTTACTGTCCGGAATGTTGGGCGTTGCCGACGCGGGTCGAGAGACCCTTCTGCACGCAATGTGGTCAACCTCATACTGGACAGATTGGATTTGGTGAATCGGCAAATTTTGTTTGTGCTATGTGTCGAGAAAAAGGGCCGCGTGAATATGACAGGTTATTTTCGGCCTGTGTTTATGAAGGCGCTGCAGAAGACGCGGTGAAACGATTGAAGTTTCAACACAAGAAACAGCTGGCTCAATTGATGGCTGAGGAACTGATCGCGTATGCCAAAAGGGAAATGAACGTGGACCATTATGACTTGGTTGAGGCCGTGCCACTGCATCCGATTCGGAAACGTGAACGCGGGTACAATCAATCCGATTTATTGGTTGAAGGATTGCTGGAGGAATTTCCCTCGCTTCGGCGTTCGAATTCGCTTCACCGGATTCGGCCGACACGGGTGCAGAGCCGAATTTCTGATCCGGTGCTTCGAAAAAAAAATATGGTCGGGGCCTTTGCGGTGGAGGGGTCGGTGGATCTAGCATGTCAGTCTATTCTGTTGGTCGATGATGTGGTGACGAGTGGCGGGACGGTGTCGGAATGTGCAAAGGCGTTGAAGCGTGCAGGTGCTTCGGAAGTAGATGTGTTAACTTTTTCCGTTCCGATCCTGAGCGTGGATATGGGATAATACTTTTGGAGGGATGAACATCATGGCAGTCAAGGAATGTTTCGGGGATCTCGCTAACGCGAAAATCATCTATAACAACAGTACCAAAAAGCATTATTACCGGATTGACGATGAGAAATTGAAAGAATGTGACCGGTGTAATCTTTTTACGAAATGTATGTTTCTTCGTTACAACGCGATCATTCAGGAACTCGTTGAAATGGTGGACAATTCGGGGAAGCCGGAAGTACACAAGCGAATGGGTTAATTGAAAGGTTGCAGTTAACTTCGGGGACGGCTACTCATTTGATGTTTGCGGTGAATTTCTTGAAAATACCGGAAAACCCTTTGATTTCTTTTAGTTTGGGGTCGCGCAGGTCGTATGCCATCAACTTTTTTTTCGCATCTTTTTCGTTTTCGGCGATGACGGTGCCTGTTTCGACGGCGTCTTCACGTTCTTTCAAGTGGACTCTATATTCAAAAACTGACACAGGTGGCTCCTTTTCGGGCAACGTGTTCATTGGTGTACTATACAAATATTGTTAACGCAATTCGCATTTAGAGCAGTTTAAACTCATTGCACATAATTTTTCGTATTCACGCATATAATACACTTTTCCTAGAGAAAGTCAACCGAAAGTGTTCATTATTGGTCGATAGGGGTTGATTCAGAGGGCGAACGGGGAGGAATTGGAAGCATAATGGAAGAGACACCTTTTTCTTGGACGATTTTGGGTACCGGTGGAGCCGTCATTTTTTATGGCCGCTTTTGGGTGCAATGGATCGTGTCTGAGCGGAAAAAGGAAAGTACTATTCCGGTCGTTTTTTGGTACATGAGTAGCGTGGGTTCGTTGATGCTGCTTGCCTATGCTGCTTTGATTCAGTCTCCCCTGGGTACCTTGGGGCAAAACCTGAACATCATTATTTATGGACGAAATCTGGTTCATATTTGGAAGAAGGAAAAACCGCGGGCGCGCGGGCGATTGGTGGCGATTCATTTTTTGATGTTGGGTGTCGCTTCAATTGGGGCGTATTTCGTGGTTCGGTTTTGGTTGGAGGCCTGGCAATCTCGCGGCGTGAATGAGGCCAATGCGGTATTGACGAATTGGCAGTGGCTGCTGATTGGTTTGGCGGGACAAGGGTTATTCATGCTTCGTTTTCTGGTTCAATGGATTGCGACAGAACGAAAAAAAGAAAGCGTTGTTCCTGTCGTTTTCTGGTATCTGAGTATAGCGGCCGCGTCGCTGCAGGGGATGGCATTCGCCCAGCGGGAAGAATGGATTTTCGCAGTGGGTATGGCGACAACGATTGCGATTTATCTTCGGAATCTTTGGTTCATTCATAATGAGCGATCTGATAAGCTAAACGCGACCTAATCTGTAACGAAAAGGAATTCATGAACGCGACACTTCAAAAGCTAGTTATCCTTGGTATTGGTTTGTGTTCATCTTTACACGCTCAGGAAACACGCCACGTGATTCTGGTTGGAGTGGATGGTTTGAGTCCTGACGGTGTGCGCACCGCGGAGACTCCGGCTCTGGATGGTCTGATGAAATCGGGCGCGTTTTCGCTACACGCGAGAGGAGTCATGCCAACCAGCAGTGGGCCCAATTGGGCGTCCATGCTGAACGGAGCGGGACCTGAACAACATGGGGTGATTAACAACGATTGGAAGCCGGGGAACAAGGACATTGTTCCAACTGCTGAGGGATCGGTGGCAGGCATGTTTCCTTCGGTGTTTTACCAGATTCGTCAGGAACGACCCGACGCTTCTTTGGGGTGCGTTTATGATTGGGGCGGTATTGGCGGATTGGTAGAACTTAGCGTTATCGATGAAGCCCATGACACGAAGGGTGCTAAGGCGACGATGAAAAAGTCCATCGGCATTATTGAAGAAAAGATGCCGACCTTTCTCTTTATCCATCTTGACGAGGTTGATCACGCGGGGCACCAATTTGGTCATGGCACTCCCGAGTATTACGCATCTGTTTCCGAAGCAGATGGATTGATTGGCGAGTTGGTGGACGTTCTTGAAAAAAAGGGTCTCAAAAAAAATACAGTAATACTGGTCACGTCTGATCATGGTGGCCACGGAAAAGGGCATGGCTCCGCTTCAATGGCCGATCTGGAAATTCCGTGGATCGTTAATGGGCCCGGCGTTAAAGAAGGGGTTGAATTGAATCAACCGATCAATACGTACGACACTGCCGTTACCATCGCACATTTATTGAACGTATCTCCGCATCCGGCTTGGATCGGGCGTCCGGTACTTTCAGCACTGCAAGAGGATTAAACTATATGCAAGCAGTACTTTTCGCAGCCGGGAAATCGACTAGAACGTACCCGTTGACGTTGACTCGACCGAAGCCTCTTCTTCCGATAGCTAACAAGACGGTTTTGGAACACCAGCTGAACGCGATGCCGGAAGGTGTTCGCGAAGTCATTTTGGTCGTGGGGTACAAACAGGAAATGATTGTTGACCAGTATGGCGATCGGTTTGGCAGTATTGATCTAACGTACGTTACTCAAGAAGAGCAGAAGGGTACGGGGCATGCGTTGCTGCAATGCGCCGGAAAGATATCGGGTCCGTTTTTGGCTATGAACGGGGATGATATTTACGGGCAGGGTGATTTGGAGCGTCTGGCCACGGTCGAGCGCGGAGTGTTGGCGCAAACGGTTGAAGACCCGAGCCGGTTTGGTGTGTTTGTTACGGATGACGATCACAAAGTGTTGGACGTGGTGGAGAAACCTACGAAGCCAATATCCAACCTGGCGAATATGGGTGCTTATAAGTTCCAGCAGGACATATTCGAAACCTTAGAAGCTACCGAGGAATCGGAGCGGGGCGAAATAGAAATTACTTCCGCTATTTTGACTCAGGCGAAGCAGCACGTGGTTACGGCACTCACTGCGGAGAACGAATGGTTGTCGATTGGATATCCCTGGGATGTGATCACTGCATCGAAGTGGATCATGGACAATCGACTGGAGAGTGAGAATGAAGGTCAGATTGAACCTGGCGCTCATATTCACGGGAATGTGAATATTGGCAAAGGGACGCTCATACGTTCGGGCGTCGTGATTGACGGTCCGGTGATAATTGGAGAGGACTGTAACATTGGCCCGAATGCCTGGATTCGACCATATAGTGTTATTGGCCACGGATGTAAGGTTGGACAAGGGTCTGAGATTAAGGGGTCGGTTCTTTTTGGATCGACCAAGGTTCCTCATTTGAGTTATATCGGTGATAGTGTGTTGGGGGAGAATGTGAATATTGGCTGTGGCACGATCACAGCGAATTTTCGACACGACGGCGGAAATCATCGTTCTATGGTTAAAGGCGAATTGGTCGATACTGGCTTACGAAAATTCGGCGCGATCGTTGCGGACGATGTGCACACCGGCATCAATACGTCGATTTATCCTGGCCGTAAGCTTTGGCCACATGTCTCTACGCTCCCAGGGGAAGCTGTCACGAAGGACAAAACAGAATAAAAAAAACTTCTGCAAGTCTTTTAATTATAACACCTTACAACTATTCACTCATTTTTTAGTCCATGTTGCAGTTGACCGAATTCGACCTACCTCGTATAATTTAGTTGTATTTTTGTGGGAATCTCAGGGGGGGTTCCTGATTCCGTTCCGAATCATGAATATTGGGGGGACCAATGGCCCAAGCGACGAACACTGATCATTGTTCCGATTTAGAAGAAATCGTTCAACAACAAGAAACCATTCTCAATGGCAGTCATGAAGAATTGATTGACTGTATCCGCACGATGAAGGATCAATTGAATTCGATCGTTGGGAAGGTTGAAGAAGAGAAAGTTAATACGGCTGATCTCTATACCAAGACCAAAGAGCATTTGGACGCGGTACGGGATACGATACATACGCAGGATTCTCGAGCTGAAGATTCTGAGAAAGAGCAAACCGTTCTGCAAGATCGTGTTTCCGAACTGACGGAACAGAACGATGGGTATCAATCCAGAATCGATACTTTGACGCAAGCCCTGGCGGAACAAGAGCAACGATGTTCGACGATGGAAACGGAACTCACGGACCGCAACGAATCTTCAGAAGAAATCGCGGACGCGCAAGCTCAGATCGATGAGCTCAAAACCCAATTGGCCGAAGCCACTACGAAAATCGGGGATTCAGAAAAGGTACTTCGTCGCGTTGAGAAATTGGAGAAAGCCCTAACGGAACAGGCAGAAGTTGTGGAAGCGGGGCAAGCCGCAAAACGCAAGCTTGCTGAGTTGGAAGTTGCCGCGAAGGGTTTCAAGAAGGCGTCAAAGGACGAAAAAAAGAAAGCTGAGAAACTGGCAACCCAATTGTCGGAACTCGAGGGTCAACTCACCGATTCAGCTGCTGTTCAACATAAATTGGACGAGTCAGAAAGCAACCAGGAAAAGCTCAATGATCGGGTTGATACGTTGACGAAGGAAAACGAATCGCTCCAAGGGGAAGTATCCACGTTATTAAGCGACCTACAGGTCGCGAAAGAAGAAGCTACTGAATCTCATGCCACATTGGAAAAGGTGGAGACTCATCTTTCTGAACTTCGGGAAACGAACGAATCCCATGAGAATGCGTTGGAAAAGAATTCTTTTGAGAATGAAAAACTGCAAGAAAAAGTACACCAGCTTGAAGATGAAAAGAACGACTTGTCTGGCAAAGAAGCAGAACGCAATGAGCTCGTGAGCACATTGAAAGAAGAGAACGAGTCATTACGGGTGTCGATTGCCGAGCTCGAAACTCTTCCGGAAAAAGTTGGTGATCTTGAGCGTTCTTTGGTAGCGGCTGAACAGCGTTCGTCCGACTTGGCTAGGGAATTGGACGATGAGCGGGCGCAAGGTACCAAATCGGTTTTGGCGGAGCAATTGAGCCTAGCGCTCAAAGATAAAGAACAGTCCAAAACAGAAATTCAGGAATTACACTCTAAGATAGAAAATCTGACTTCTCGATTGAACGAGAAAACTGTTGCGCCCGTCCCCACCGCTGAAGTGGTGGAAGTGGAAGACAGTGAGCCTGTGGAAACGGTCTCAAAAGATGAGGGTGGCGACACATGTTCAACACCCGCTTTCAAGATTTCCGAAGAAAAATTACATTTGGGATATTTGTTACTCGAATCCGGGGTGGTTTCTCAGGAACAACTGGATGAAGTGATTCGATGTCAACAGGAAGAACGTAGTACGGAGCGAATCGGCCAACTTTTCGTGACGATGGGGTATGCAACCGAGGAAGTTGTAGCTCAAGCATTGGCCCACCAAATCAAAGGCCGATTTGTGCGTCTCGATGAGTATCCGGTCAAGAAAGAAGCGGTCAATCTTATATCGGATCGTTTGGCGGAAATGCACGGTTGTATCCCGTTGGCTATTGAAGACGATCACCTGGTTGTAGCCATGTCCAATCCTCTTGATTTGATTGCGATTGAAGATTTAGAACGTGCGACGGAATTCAATGTAGAACCTGTGGTTGCAACAGCCTCCGATATCCGACAATTGGCGAAAGAATATTATTACAGTTAATCTTTTGTAAACGGTTGTTTTTGCCTACCTTGCCGCCAGATCTGTACACTCTACAGCATCTTTTCTTTTTCCGAGGCAGGTATGGATCTCTCCTTCATTTTGATCATGTTGATCGTCGGCGTTAGCGTTGGTTTCGTGAGTGCAGCGCTGGGTATCGGTGGGGGCATGATCATGGTACCCGTATTTATGATGATGTTTGCAGCGGACGGCATGGATATGGATACTGCGAAGGGATCGAGTCTCTTAGCCATCATTTTCGTTTCTGGTTACAACGCCTGGCGTATGAATCGGGGAACGATGCGCAACCCAGTATCGTTGGCCGGAATTGCCGCTGCTGGCTCTATTGTCGGCGGATTCCTCGGGAGTGAAATCACTCATAATATTTCCAATGAAGCCAATACGTGGATTTTTGTGGGATTGCTGGGGTTCGCTGGTTTTCGTGCTTTCGCGTTGAAGGATGTACACGTACAGGAAGACGAAGTCGAAATTCACAAAGGTCTGACATTGACCATTGGATTTGCGACGGGTCTGGTGGCTGGAATGACGGGTACGGGAGGAGGCGCTATATTTGTGCCTTTCGCCCTGATGGCTGGGATTGTTTCAAATCAGCGTGTGGTCGCGTTGTCGAATATGGTTATGGTGGTCACGGCGGTCTCTGCAACCGTTAGTCATCTTCTGGCTGAATCTCATGCAGCGTATCAATCAGATTGGGTGATCGGGCGTGTAGATATGTCTTTCGCACCGCTGGTTGTAGCCGGAGCTCTAATTGGATCACCTTATGGGCGTAAAGCGAATGCCTGGTTGACCTTTGAACGGCGGCGTATCGTGATGGGGGGATTGTTGATCTTTTTCACGATCCGATTATTGATGAGTACCTACTAAAAAAGCCGGCGACTATGGGTCACCGGCTTTGGATTCATCGAGTTTGTTTTCTTCTAATTTCGTTTTTCGTAATGTTCCCGTAAAATCGGATAAAACTGTACGAAGACGTTGTCGTCTGCTGCACGCGCATCGTGGCAGGCCCAGCATACGGATTTTGGAAATGGTTTTGCTTCGTTTAAGAGGCCGTCTTTGCCGTTAAACATGAAATAAGACCAGCTGTCTCCGAAGGTTTCCGAATCTTTCAACGCTACTTCAATTCCGACGCGAGCGTCTTCGAAGTGACCGTGCAGGATCTTGAACTCTTGTTTTCCCTCCACTTTTCCATCGGCTGTATTGTCGCCTTTCGCTCCAGCGGAATAATTCTCCATGACCAACATGGTTTTCTCGGGGAATTCTCCGGTTTCCACGTAATGGTCGTACGCCTGTGGCTGAATGTAAATATGGTGAAATATACCGGGGCCCTTGGGGTCTTCCTTACCAAAGTAGGACAAGCCCAGAGATGAGCCCACGAATACCCATTTTCGGTAATCCAAGGGTCTAATCAACGCGCCGTCGTCATTGTATTGGGGCTGTGCCATCGCGGAGAGAGGGTTGGAATCGGCTGCTTCCACTGAGGTCGCTGGTTCGCCCAACCAAGTGGCCATACCGATCAGGGCCACAAACACTAGTAACGGAATTTTCCAACGCATCGCATTTCTCCTACTTTTTTTGTGTCTATATTACATAAGACCCGAAACTTACCAAAAAAGTTCCCAAAACCTAGAACATTGCCGTGTCGCCGGTTCCTGTAATAACCACTTCTTCTTCCGCTTCTCTCGGGACGATATAGTCCCCCACTTGCATCTCTTTGTAATTTTTTCCTGGCCCGACCATGGGGAAAATCATGGCGTCTTTATCCGTCATCACTTCCAGCAATGCGGGTCCGGGGAATTTCAGGAAGTCTTTTACTGCTTTCTTCAACTCTTTACGGTCGGTGACCCGCACAGCGAATTCGAAGCCGTCGGCCTTGGCTGACATCACGAAATCTTTTTTGTGGAGGGATTTGTCCGTTCCGGAAAATCTTTCTTCATACATTAGCGTTTGCCATTGCCGAACCATTCCGTCTACAAGATTGTTCAAGAGTAACACTTTGACGGGTATGTCGTAGGTGGTGAGCGTTTCCATCTCGCCAATATTCATTCGAATGCTTCCGTCCCCGTCTACATCGATGACGAGTGCATCGGGGTTCGCCAATTGGGCGCCAACGGCTGCGGGCAGTCCAAAGCCCATGGTGCCCATGCTTCCTGAAGTTAGCCAGGAACGGGGATGCTTGAAGTCGATATATTGTGCAGCATACATTTGATGCTGCCCCACTCCCGTGGTGACGATGGCATCGCCCTTGGTAATTTTGTTGATTTCTTCAAGTACTTCTCCTGGTTGCAGGAGATCGGATTCGCGATTGAAGTTGATACAGTGTTTCTTTTTCATCGCCTTCAAGTGTTTATGCCATGCGCTGAAATTGGTTTTGACATCTTTGCCAAATTTAACTAATTCTTTTAGGGCCTTACCGGCATCCGCAGTGTGTGACCAGGTGACCGCTTTTACTTTTCCGATTTCTGCGGCGTCGATATCGATATGGGCGATGTTGGCAACTTTTGGAGCAAAATCATTGACGACTCCTGCTACGCGGTCGTCGAATCGAGCTCCAACAGCGATGAGGAAATCACAATCTTCAACGGCGTAATTGGCATAAGCGGTTCCGTGCATCCCCAGCATATGCATGGATAGATCGTCGGTGGTATCCACGCTACCGATACCCATGAGTGTGGTTACCACGGGGATTTTGTATTTTTTCAAAAAGCGTCTGAGGTCATCGGCTCCGTTCGAATGGATTATGCCTCCACCGACATAGGCTAATGGCCGTTTACTTTTCTTCAGCATTTTGAAGAACGAGTCCGCATGAGATTTCGAAAGCTTTGTATCTTCCCGGTCAGCTTTACGTTGGTCGAATCCACGGAATTCGAGGAGCCCTTCTCCGGCGAATTTTCCGATGTGTTGTTGTACGTCTTTTGGAATGTCGACAACGACGGGACCGGGGCGACCGCTTCGAGCGATATCGAAGGCTGAACGCATGGTGGCTTCCAATTCGTCTTCATTTTTGACGAGAAACACGTGTTTTGCACATGCGCTCATGATATTGAAAATGGGCGCTTCCTGAAATGCGTCGGTACCGATGGCGGGTCTTGGAACCTGACCGCAAATCATGACCATGGGCACGGAATCGGCCATACTATCTCGTATGGGCGTGACGACATTGGTAGCGCCGGGGCCGGAGGTAACGAGACATACTCCGACTTTGTTTGAAGAACGTGAATATCCCGCGGCCATGAACCCTGCGCCCTGTTCATTCGCCGGGACGACCAATCGAATATGATCTTTTACTTTTCGGCCACGATTGTATGTGAAGACCGCGTCGTAGGTTGGAAGAATTGCACCGCCGCTGTAGCCGAACACGGTATCCACACCCTCATCCGCGAGCACCTGAATAATCATATCGGCGCCTTCCATGGATTTACCTGCCAGGGGGTGTTTTTTGGATACCTTTTTAGCGGCCATTGGTCTCTCCTCAAGATTCGCGCGTGAACGCAAGTGATTGTGTTTATGCTCAATAAGGGTGTTTATGCGTATTTCGGTCTAAAAAGCAAAGCGCCGCACGAGGGCGACGCTTTGCTGAGTGTGGCAATTTATAGAAGTCTATGCTTCCTCGGTAGGCGCTTCGTCGGTTGTTTCTTCCGCAGGAGCTTCCGCTACTGGCGTTTCGGCCGGTGCAGCTTCTTCCACAGGAGCTTCCGCTGCTGGCGTTTCGATTGGTGCGGCTACATCAGCGACAGGAGCAGGAGCTTCTGCAGATGCTTGCATCTGAGCCAAGGCGCCGGCTAATGTTCCGCCTGCATGAAGCGCGCCTTCTGCACCTTCCGAACCTTCACTACCGGTGACCGAAAATTCTTCTTGAAGTTTGGCACTTTCGTTCTTTTCGTAAGCCCGGATACTGAGTCCGATTTTACGTTCGCCATTATCAATACTGATCACGCGCGCGGTCACTTTTTGACCGATGGAAAGAATCTCTTCAGGTTTGGCACTCTTCTCGTCAATATCGCTGCCCAATTCACTGACGTGAATCAAGCCTTCGATACCGCCTTCAAGACGGGCAAACGCACCGAACGAAACGAGTTTCGCGATTTCGACTTCGATGTCGGTATTGATCTTGATATTGGCTTTGATTTTTTCCCAAGGATCTTCGTCCATCTGTTTCAGGCCAACACTGATTTTTTCCTGGGTGGGATCAATGCTGAGGATTTTGACTTCCAGTTCCTGATTTTTCTGGAGTACTTCATTGGGGTGATTGATTTTTTGTGTCCAGGAAATGTCACTGACGTGGAGTAAACCGTCGATGCCTTCTTCCAATTGGATGAACGCGCCGTATTCGGCCATGTTGCGAACAGTACCTTTGAAGTCGGATCCGATTGGATATTTTTTATCCATTTCCATCCAGGGATTCGGTTGCGTTTGTTTGATACCCAGAGCGATTTTTTCTTCATCAGGAGAGACGTTGAGAATCATTACATCAACTTCATCTTCAATGGCAATAATTTCGCTTGGGTGGCGTACGCGGCGTGTCCAGCTCATTTCACTGACGTGAACCATGCCTTCGATGCCTTCTTCGATCTGCACGAATGCGCCGTAATCCGTCATGCTGACGACTTTACCGCGAACGACTGTACCAACCGGGTAGCGTTTTTCGGCAGCCAACCATGGGTTTTGAGATTTCTGTTTGAGACCCAGGCTGATGCGTTCTGTTTTGGGGTCGAAATTCAAGACCATTACGTCGATCTTGTCTCCAACGGAAACGACTTGCGATGGGTGTTTCACGCGGCCCCAGGACATATCGGTCACGTGTAGGAGGCCGTCGATACCGCCGACATCGACGAACGCGCCGAAGTCGGTGATGTTTTTGACTTCACCTGGAATAACTTTGTTTGCTTCGATAGTGTTGAGCAATTCTTGTTTTTCACCGGCACGCATTTCTTCGAGAAGTTTACGACGGCTGACAACGACGTTACGACGACGTTTGGTGAGCTTGATAATTTTCAATTCCATTTTTTGCCCGATGTATCGGTCGAGGTCACCGGTCGGACGCCAGGTCAATTGGCTGGCAGGCATAAAGGCGTCGATGCCGATGTCGACTTTCAAACCACCTTTAACGCGGCGAACAATTTTGCCTTCGATAGTTCCGTCGGCATCAAAGATTTCCTGAATGTGTGCCCAGTTCTTAATACGGTCGGCTTTGATTTTTGAAAGAAGAGGCATCCCCAATTCGTCTTCGGGGGCTTCGATGAACACGTCAAATACATCGCCAACGTGTAATTCGTCGATGGCTGCAAATTCATAAAGGGCAATCTGTCCTTCGCTCTTGTAGCCGATATCGACTAAAACGAAGTCACTGGAAATTTCGACGATGGTTCCTTGAACGACTTCGCCTTCGCGAAAGTCCTGCATGGTAGAAGTAAAGGCTTCTTCGAGGGCTTCCCCGCCGAATTCTTCGTCGCTTCCAAGATCAAATTCCTGGTCTAGGATGTTGTCAGACATAATAAATAGATTCACTTTCTTTTTGGACAGTCACAAAACCACAGGAGGGAGCGTGGACATTGTGCTATCGGTTTGAGGTTCCAAAAACCAATTAAATTCACAGGTCGCCGAAGTGGCAACAGGCAAAGATATTACCATTTAAATCCCTTTAATTACAAGGACTTAACGATGTTTGCTGTGGATGCTTGGGCGTTGTTTTTCGAAGTTGACGTTTAAAATCCGGTATGATTATGTTGAGCTCGTTTTTTCGGACCAAAAAGTTGGGTGTTTCATGCCTCTTGTATCTGCCATATCGTTTTATTGCGCCGTGACCGCGTATGTAGTTTCGGGTCTCTTATCGACCGTCTATGTCCGAAATGGGTCCGATGCGAACATCCAATGGGCGAAACACTTGGCAGCTGGCGGAAATACCTTTTTACTGATCTTCTTTCTTTATCGCTGGTACGAGTATAAGTTGTTGCCATTTACGGGCTTAGGGGATTCTCTCAATCTTTTCTTGGTGTTTTGCACTGGGATTATTTTGTTGGTCCAACGAGACGCCGCAATGAGGCCCCTCATGGCTTTTTATACTCCGGCGTTGGCCATTATAGCGTTGTTAAATGGCGTCGCTGGTGTTGAATCTCTGTCTGAAGCTCCGAAACAGCTGGAGGGATACATCCTCGTGTATTTCCACATAGGGATGGTTTTTTTGGCTTTTTCGTTGTTTTTTGTCGCGAGCCTGACGAGTATGGCTTATGTCCGAAAAGTGGGCAGTTTGAAAAATCCAGGGAAAAATACGGTCGCCAAACGTTTTCCTTCCCTCGAATTATTGGATAAGAATCTTTTCAATCTAATCAAGGCCGGGTATCCGATATTCGCGATCACGTTGATGTTGGGATATTTCCTGGCCTGGAACCAACGGGAAGAGCTGGGGGCGAATTGGTGGATTGCGCCACGAATTATTCTCGCGCTGTTCATGGTGATCTTTTATTCGGCGAGTTATCACATTCGTAAAAAAGGTCTTCTTCGCGGACCCAAACTGGCCTATGCGGTTTTCTATACGTTTGTATTTTTGTTTATGGCGTACGTGGTGATTGAGTTAATGGAGAAGGGTGGCTATGGAACGGGGGGATCCGTTTCATGAGCCTTGTCGTATCTGGCATTAGTCACCACACGACCGAAGTGGATCTGCGGGAACGTTTGGCGTTTTCGGAGGCTAGGATTCCTGAGGCATTGGCGGTTCTTCGAGAAAAATTTGCGGGTGCGGGTGTCGTGATTTTGAGCACGTGTAACCGATCGGAAATCTACATCAACCACGCGAGTGAATCGGCCGATCTTCACCATGAGATACGCCAGTTTATTTCCGAGTGGCATGAGATTGACGAATCGGAATTTACGCATGGTTTGTATGAACTTGAGGGCAAGGAAGCGATCGGACATTTGTTTCGCGTTGCTTCGAGCCTGGATAGTCTTGTGGTGGGTGAGGGCCAGATTTTGGGTCAGGTACACGACGGGTATATTGCGGCTCATCAAGTACAAGCGACCGATAAGATCATTAACTCCTTTTTTCAAAAGTCGTTTACGGTTGCGAAAAAAATTCGGACGAATACGCGGATCAGCGAAGGAAAAGTTTCGATTAGTTCGGTCGCTGTGGATTTAGCGGTCTCCATTTTTATGGATCTTTCCGGGAAGACGGTTTTGGTGATTGGATCTGGGGAGATGGGTGAATTGACGTTGAAAAGCCTTGTTGAAAAAGGGGCTGAAAACGTCATTGTAGTCAATAGAACCAAGGCGAATGCGGAATCATTGGCGAGCCAATACAATGGAGAAGCGGTAGCGTTGTCGGAACTTGATGACCATCTGTATCGCGCGGATATTGTGATCAGTTCGACGGGAGCGACAGGGATTGTTCTCGACCAGGAGCCGGTGCAATCGGCGCTGAAAAAACGTTCGCAGACGCCGATGGTGATCATTGATATTGCGGTCCCGAGAGATGTGGAGACGGCCGTCAACGAGTTGGACAACGTGTACTTGTACGACATTGACGATCTTCAAAAAGTGGCGGATCAGAATATGGATTCGCGGCGGGATGAACTCGACCGATGTCTGGAGATTATTGATGAGGGTGTCGCTCAATTTCATCGTTGGATGCAAACGTTGATCGCGGAACCGACGATCGTTTCGTTGTCGAAGGAGCTGAACGCGATTCGAATGCGTGAGTTGGATAAGACGTTGTCTTCTTTGGATCACTTAACGGGAACGGATAAGGAAGAAGTTGAGTATCTAACGAAACGAATCGTGAATAACATTCTTCAAAAACCGATGACTCAGATAAAGCAAGAAGTGCATCAGGAAGACCATTCCACGGTACTTCAATTGGTGAGGCGTTTATTCGGATTAAAGGAATCTACATGAGGTCGAGTATTACTATTGGTACGCGCGGAAGCCAATTGGCGAAGACGCAGACGGGTCATGTTGCGGACATGATTCGTACGGCGCATCCCGGGTTGGAAGTGAATACGAAAATCATCACAACGAAGGGTGATGTGATTCTTGATAAACCATTGGCCGAAATAGGCGGCAAGGGATTATTCACGTTGGAGTTGGAGACGGAGTTGCGGGACGGTTCGATTGACTTGGCCGTTCATAGTTTGAAGGATTTGCCGACGGATGACCCGGACGGACTGACGATTGCGGCGATGCCAGAGCGTGTTACGCCGAATGATGTCCTTGTTTGCGGGAAATGGGCTGCCATTTATGAACTGCCGGAAAACGCCATCGTGGGTACTTCGAGTTTGAGGCGGAAGGCGCAGTTATTGGCTCATCGACCCGATTTGGACGTGCGTGATCTGCGCGGCAATGTGGATACCCGGTGTCGGAAGGTCTTGGAAGACGGGGAATACGACGCCGCGATTCTGGCGGCGGCGGGTCTTGAACGTATTGATCGGGCGGATGCGATTGCGCAGGTTATTCCCGCGGAAATCATGCTTCCGGCGGCCAGCCAAGGTGTATTGGGGATTCAAACCCGTGCGGACGATGACGAGCTTATCGGTATGTTGGCGGCGATTCACCATGATCAGACTTGGTGGGAAGCGACGGCTGAGAGGGCTCTTCTCGAAGGGTTGGGAGGCGGGTGCCAAGTCCCGATTGGTGCATTGGCTTCGTTGAATGAAACACATCCTGTGTTGGAAGCGTGCGTGTATAGTCTGGACGGACAGCGAGGACTACGGACTGCGTTGAAAGCTTCTCCGGGTGACCGGCCTGATCCATCGGAGTTTGGCCGACAGTTGGCCGACTCGATTCTTGAAGGTGAGGGTAAAGAGATTATCGCGGAGCTCAATTGAGATGACCAAGGGGGACAAGAAACTTAGTGGGGTCAAAGTCGTGGTCACACGTGCGCGTGATCAGGCGACGAACCTGGCGGACCAATTGGAGTCGCTGGGCGCTGAGATCATTGAATTTCCTTGTATTGAAATTCACTCGACGGTTCGACCATTGGAGTTTGATCCGACGGAGTTTGACTGGATTATTTTTACAAGTGCCAATGCGGTTTGGTGTTTGTATGAGAAGATGGAAATGTTAAAACAACCGTTTGATTTTCGTAAGGTTAGTCTTTGTGCGGTGGGTCCTGCGACGTCGCGCGCTCTAAAAGATTTGGGTTTGGATGTGAATCTGATTCCGGAGGTGTATACGGCGGAAGGCATTGTCGATGAACTTTCGGATGTGGATGGGACATCGATTTTGATTCCTCATGGAAATATTGCGCGACCGTTTCTGGCGGATGCGTTGAAAAAGAAGGGGGCGAAGGTGACGGCGTTAGAGGTATACGAAACGCGGTGCCCGGCGCCAAACCCTTCTTTGGCGGATGATGTTTTGAACCAAATGCCGAATTGGGTGACGTTGACGAGCGGTTCTACTGCACGGCATTTCGTGGAATTGATGGGGTCGGAACGTATTACTGAATTGATGGCGCATGCGCAAATTGCATCGATCGGACCATTGACATCGGAAGAGGCTAAAAAGGCTGGACTGCAGATTTCCGTGCAGCCCGATCAGCATGATGTTGAAGGTCTGGTGACGGCGATTTCGGAGCATTTGAGAGCGTAGGCGTAGAGTAGTGAGTTGACGATTTGGTTGAGAATAAGGGATGATAGGCGGCACTTCATTTCTCTATTCGGGTTAGAGCAAGCATTGAAAAGGAATCCGGTATGTCATTTCCATTAGTTCGTATGCGGCGAATGCGTCGCAATGAAACCATTCGCCGTATGGTGCGTGAGACTACTCTTTCGGTGGATGATTTAATCATGCCCTATTTTGTTCGTTCGGGGACGGGCGTCAAAGACGAGATTAAATCGATGCCTGGAAATTACCAGTGGTCGCCGGACGCGTTGGTAGACGAGTGCAAGGAGCTGGCTGATTTGGGCGTTCCGGGAATTATTCTATTCGGGATCCCTGATCATAAGGACTCCGAGGGTTCATCAGGGTTTGTCGGTGATCCGATTGTTTGCCAGACGGTTGAGTTGTTGAAGACTAAGGTGCCGGAACTGTGTGTGATTACGGATGTGTGTATGTGCGAATACACCGACCACGGGCATTGCGGCGCGATTGGGACGAACCGAGATGGCAACCCCGATGTGGATAACGATGGTACGCTGGAGTTACTGGTGAAGGAATCGTTGGCCCATGCAAATGCAGGCGCGGATATGGTGGCGCCTTCGGATATGATGGACGGACGTGTACAAGAAATCCGTTTGGCATTGGACGAAGAAGATTTTCAGGATGTTCCTATTATGGCGTATAGCGCGAAATATGCGTCTGCGTTTTATGGACCGTTTCGGGATGCGGCTGAATCGCCGCCTCAATTTGGGGACCGGTCGAGTTATCAAATGGATCCAGCCAACCTCAAAGAAGCTATGCGGGAAATTGAATTGGATGAAGTCGAAGGCGCCGATATTGTGATGGTGAAGCCGGCTTTGCCTTATCTGGATGTAATTCGTTGGGCGGCGGACAATACGGACGTGCCTATCGCGGCGTACAATGTGTCGGGTGAGTTTTCGATGCTGAAGGCAGCTGCGATGAACGGTTGGATTGACGAAAAACGTGCTGCATTGGAATCGCTTTTGTGCATTAAGCGTGCGGGCGCGAAAATGATATTGACGTATTGGGCTAAAGATGCTGCTAAATGGCTGGCTGAATAGAAGGAGAAATTCATGAGCGGAACACCTACACGACGTGAAGCGATTGTTACTGGTGGTGCGGCGTTGGCTGCGATGGCGGCTTTGTCTGGAGACGCGGATGCTGCGGAAGGCGGATTAAAGTCGGAATTGTTGTTTGACATGACGGCAACATTGGAAGCACCCCAGCAAGTGGGGGCCACGCACGAAGGCGGACGGTCGATTTTCTATGCTACGGGCGGAACAATCAAAGGGCCAAAGGTAAATGGAACGGTATTGCCCGGCGGCGGTGATTGGTTCCGGATGCGGTCGGACGGGATCGGCGAATTGGATGTACGGGCTACGTTCAAGACCGATGATGGTGCGCTAGTATATACGCATTACAAAGGGGTGTTGAATCCAACGACGGGTTATTTTCGGACCACGCCGAGATTTGAAACGTCATCAGAAAAATATCAGTGGTTGACGAAATTGGTTGCTGTGGGTGTTGGCAAAGCAGGACAGAACGCAGTCAGTTATCAGGTCTACCATATTTTATAGTTCATTTACGCCAGGGGGTATCGGATGCCTCATGGATACGTTGGGCGATGACTTCGGTGATTCGGGTGTCTAGACCGAGGGGTTCCGTGACGCGGTAAGGTATGAGTGGAAAAAGTGCAGCGGCTTCTTCTGCGAGGCGTGGGATGTCTGAGGTGCTGTGGCGTCCCGGGGCGAGGAAGTAGGGGAAGATGACGACTTCGGTTGCGCCTTGATCTGCACATGCGGCGTAGGCGTCGATCAGGGTTGGTTCGGCTAATTCCATGTGGGCTGGTTCGACGATTGATGCGCCTGAGGTAACTTTGAAGAGATCGACGACGTCGAGTAAGAGGGTGTTGGCGGATTGTTTTTTTGAGCCGTGATCTATGAGGATTATGGCGGTTGTCGTCGATATCATTTTAAGAACCTAACCACAGATTACACAGATTTTCACAGATGCGATTAGTTTGCATATCGTTTTATGTCCATTCTTGGAGTTCCGAAGTTTAGGATGAGGCCTTTCTTTTTATTTGTAGCTTCGAGGTAGTTCAAGATTTGGGCCTCGTGGATGTTTGTGATTTGTTTGATTGATTTTAGTTCAATGATTATTTCGTCGTAACATAGAAAATCGGCTTTGAAAAATGAAGACAATAATTTTTCTTTGTACATGATCTTGATTTCAAATTCCCTTTTATAGGGGATTTTTCGTAGCTTGAATTCTTCCTCTAATGCTTCTTGATAGACGCTTTCTAGAAAGCCGTGGCCCAGCGTATTGTGAACTTCCATGGCTGCTCCGATGATGGAGTATGTATTGGGATCTTGATTCATTCAATCTGTGAACATCTGTGTAATCTGTGGTTAAAGAATCTTAATCGGAAGGCCCGATCATTTTTGCTGGGTCGACGGCTTGTTTGAATTCTTCTTCGGTGAGCATGCCGAGGGCGATGGCTTCTTCGAGGAGAGTGGTGCCGTTGGCGTATGCGGTTTTTGCGATCTTGGCGGCGTTGTCGTATCCAATTTTACTGTTGAGGGCGGTGACGAGCATAAGGGATTTGTGGAGGAGTTCGTCGATGGTTTCTTTATTGGGTTCTATACCAACGGCGCAATTATCGTTGAACGATTGACAGGCATCGCCCAATAGTTGGATGGATTGAAGTACGTTGTAGATGATGACGGGTTTAAAAACGTTGAGTTCGAAGTGACCGGTGGCGCCCGCGATATTTACAGCGGCATCATTCCCGATGACTTGTGCTGCGACCATGGTGGTGGCTTCGCATTGGGTCGGGTTTACTTTACCGGGCATGATAGAAGAGCCGGGTTCATTGGCCGGGATGATGATCTCGCCTAACCCGCAGCGGGGTCCACTGGCGAGGAAACGCACGTCATTGGCGATTTTCATGAGGCTGGCGGCCAACGTTTTTAGAGCGCCGTGAGTCATGACCATAGCGTCATGGGCGGCTAACGATTCGAATTTGTTGGGCGCTGTCACAAAATCAATTCCTGAGATTTCGGATATTTTTTTGGCAACCAACACGTCGTAGCCTTTTTTTGTATTGAGTCCTGTTCCGACAGCTGTTCCGCCCAAAGCCAGTTCGCGGAGCAGGGGCAATGTGGATTCTACGCGTTCGATTCCGTTGGTCAATTGTTGAGCGTATCCCGAAAATTCTTGGCCGAGGGTCAAAGGGGTCGCATCCATCAAGTGGGTACGGCCGATTTTGATGATGTCTTCGAAGGCTTTCGCTTTTTCGGCGAGGGTATCGCGAAGGAGAGTCACTTTTGGGATCAGATGCCGATGGATCTGTTCAACGGCGGCGATGCTCATACCCGTTGGAAATGTATCGTTGGATGATTGTGACATGTTGACATGGTCGTTGGGATGGACCGGGTCCTTGCTACCCAACGTACCGCCGAGGATTTCGATGGCGCGGTTTGAAATGACTTCGTTGGAATTCATGTTCGTTTGGGTACCCGAGCCGGTTTGCCAAATGACGAGGGGAAAATGGTCATCTAATTTTCCTTCGATCACTTCATCGGCGGCTTTACCAATGGCTTCGCAGATTTTGTCATCCATGAGGCCTAAATCATTGTTGGCTTGAGCAGCAGCTTTTTTCAGGATACCGAGTCCGCGGATTAGTTCTCTCGGCATTCTTTCTTTGCCGATTTTGAAGTTTTCCAATGAGCGTGCGGTTTGACACCCGAAATAGCGGTCAGCCGGTACTTTCATTTCGCCCATTGTGTCAGTTTCGATTCGGTAGTCCACGGGTCATTCTCCTCAAGATGGTGTTTTGTGTCAGATCCCCATTCGGGATAGCATATTGATAATTTTACTTAGAGATTCGGTCAATTGGGGATGATCTTCTTCGAAATCCTGAACGACATCGGAGAGTCGATCGAGAAGAGATTGGTCTTGGGGTTCTTTTTCAAGTAATTGATGAATGTCTTCGTCGATTTCCTTTAAAAGATTTCGTGATTCGTCGTCCAATTCCTCGGCATCCTGTAATGCGGATTGGAGCGACTCCAGTTTTTTGTGCAGCTCATGTTGATTCATCGGACTCCCCTACTCTTCTACGGGTGTTTCATTGTCGTGTACCGGGCATGAGGCACAATTGAGTAATTCGTCGTCGGGTCCCCATATTTCCTCACCGCCGCACGAACCCCGCAAGCATTGGCCTTTGAAGATCACGCCGATGGACATAATGAGGACTATAAAGCCGAATGCTACCAATGTGATTAATAAAACGCCCATAGTGGGTCATTATACTGCTTTCTCGAAAACCAATGCATCCTCGATAGCGTTGAGATGTTTAGCCTTGAATTTTTCTTCTGTACCATGGTAATTTTTTCATTTCCCCTAGAACCAAACTGAGAGAGATATTGATGAGTGAATCGAACGAAGTATCCGTAGCCGTAATCATGGGCAGCAAAAATGATTGGGACGTGATGGGTCCAGCATCTGAAGTACTGGCCGAATTTGGCGTACCCCATGAATGTAAAGTGTTGTCTGCGCACCGAACGCCCGAAGCGTTGGCAGATTACATGAAAGACGCCGAATCTCGAGGCTGCAGCGTTTTTATTGGCGGCGCAGGCGGCGCAGCTCACTTGGCTGGAGTATTGGCGTCGAAGACTTTGAAGCCTGTTTTGGGTGTGCCGATTCCAAGCGTGCTGCAGGGATTAGACTCTTTATTGTCGACCGTACAGATGCCCGGCGGTATTCCGGTGGGCACTTTGGCGATTGGAAAAGCTGGAGCGACCAACGCGGCGTTGCTGGCGATTTCCATATTGGGAGTCAGTCAGCCTGAATATTTGGATCAAATTGCTGAATATAGGAAGAAAAAGGCCGATAAGATCCTGTCAGAAGAATTACCTGCCCATTCGGGTTCAATCGGGTTCAAAAAGTAATTTTCCGCCTGACTTAGGGTATACTGAAGGGGTTCCTTCCGAAAAAGGCGTATTTTTGTGAGCGATAAACTACAAGTAGAGATTCTGGGCGTTAGCGACGGTCCCCAACATCCTGTTGTTCTGCTCCGTCATGATGATCGCGTATTGCCCATTGTTGTTGGTATTCCTGAAGCCCATGCGATACAGGTGGGTATTCTGGAAGAAAAACTGGGTCGACCCATGACTCATGACCTGATCGGCAATATATTGGTGGGTCTTGGAGGTGAATTGGAGTCTGTCACCATCTATAAATTGGAAAATGACACGTTTTATGCCCATTTAAACGTGGAAAAACGCAATGCCCAAGGGGATTTGGAACAGATTTTACGGGTTGATTCGCGTCCCAGCGATGGTATTGCGGTGGCTGTTCGCCAGAAGTGCCCGATTTTCGTCGCTGAGGAAGTGATGGATGGCGCGGCGCAGGATGTGGAAATCCCGGATGAGGACAGTGATTCGGACTGGGGTACGAGCTGGGAGACCTGATTCAGCGTTCCATTTCGACAAGGTGGGAATGTTCATAAGTCTATATCCACTCTTGACAAGGGGCCCCTGTATTTTGTAATCTTACCAATCGTCTCTGAATGTGACAGGGATAGGTGCGTCTTTTGGCGTGGTTTATGCTTATAAACTGATGTGATAAATGTTATATCACGATAACCTTCATTGGTCAACCATCTTTTTAAACGTTCCAGTTTAGTCAATCCAACATCGAAGGGGAATAGTGCATGGCAGTCGCTCCCATTGGCCCTGTGAGTCGTACATCTTTAGGACTCATTCATGATCCGGTCGAACTTCCTGACCTGATAAGTATTCAGACAAGATCCTACGGAAAATTTCTTCAATGGGATATCCCTCCCAACGAACGAGAAAGTCGAGGACTGCAAGAAGTCTTTAACGACGTCTTTCCCATTTCATCTCCCGATGGAATGACTTCATTGGAGTTCGAAAATTATTCATTCGCTCCACCGAAATATACGGTTCAAGAATGTCAGATTCGCGGAGTCACGTATGCGGCTTCCATGAAAGCCCTGTTACGCCTTGTTCGTTTCGAAGAATCTCCTGATGGTGGTGAGAAGCAAGAAAAGCTGATGATCGAACAGGAAGTATTTCTGGGCGACCTTCCGATCATGACACCTACCGGTACGTTCATCATCAATGGTGCCGAACGCGTGATTGTAAGTCAGTTGCACAAATCACCAGGCGTTTCTTTTGAAACAAAAATTCACCAGAACGGCAAAAAATTATTGTCGGCACGTGTGATTCCTTATCGCGGTGCATGGCTCGAATTCGAATACGACATCAACGACATTCTCTGGTTGACAATCGATCGACGTTCACGACTTCTGGCTACAACCTTTTTGAAATGTTTCGGTTTTACCGAGCGTGAAGACATACTCGATCTATTCTACAGTAAAGAAACTGCGGTACTCGGACGATCGAAATTCAAGATCGGTTCCAAATCGTTTGACCCTGAAGAATTGGTTGGACGTTACGTTGCGGAAGATGCTATCGATAGCGAAACCGGGGAAATACTCGCAGAATCCTGCGATATCCTTACGGAAACTTCGGTTGGGCGCCTTATGGGGGCTCATGTAAAAGAGATCGTGCTTCTTGACGCGGACGATATTGAGTCGGACAGCACCATTGCGAATACACTTAAGCAGGATACAACGGTGACGGTAGAAGATGCGTATCGTGAAGTATATGCGCGTATTCGTCCCGGTGACCCTGCTACGGATACGACTACCAAGAACTTCTTTAACCGTTTGTTCTTTGATAGTAGCCGATATGATTTCGCTCCCGTTGGACGATATAAAATCAATCGTAAGCTGGGTCTTCAAATCGATCAAGAGAACAAGACTCTTACGAAAGAAGATGCTGTTGCAACGCTTCAATACCTTGTTCGCCTGAGAACAGGTGAAGGCGTGTTGGATGACATTGACCACTTGGGTAACCGACGTGTCCGTTCGGTAGGTGAACTTTTATCGAACCAGGTACGTATCGGTTTGGTGCGCATGGAGCGAACCGTTCGTGAGCGGATGAATTTCCGCGACGAAGAACAGTTGACTCCACAGTCGTTGGTGAATCCTAAACCAGTGAGCGCGGTCATTAAAGACTTCTTTGGCCGCAGTCAATTATCTCACTTTATGGATCAGATTAATCCTCTTGCGGAACTCACTCACAAACGTCGTCTCAGTGCATTGGGACCTGGCGGACTGAGCCGTGAGCGTGCCGGATTTGAAGTGCGCGACGTGCATCCTACTCACTACGGACGAATCTGTCCGATTGAAACTCCTGAGGGGCCGAACATTGGTTTGATGGCTTCTTTGGCTACGTTCTCTCATTTGAACGATTATGGTTTCCTTGAAACGCCTTATCGCAAAGTAGTCAATGGTGGTGTAAAGGAAGACATTGAACATTTGTCTGCTTACGACGAAGATAATTTTATTATTGCACAGGCGAATGCGCCTCTCGATAAGCGAGGCAAGTTTGTTCGCGATACGGTGTTGTCTCGTCACCGGGGTGATTTCCCGCAAGCGAATCCAAGCCAAGTTGACTACATGGATATCTCGCCGAAACAGATGGTGAGTGTGGCTGCGGCTTTGATTCCGTTCCTGGAACACGATGATGCTAACCGCGCATTGATGGGATCGAACATGCAGCGCCAGGCGGTTCCTTTGATTAAGACGGATTCCCCTTATGTGGGTACAGGTCTTGAATCTGAAGTGGCAAAGAACGCTGGTACGGTGGTTCGTTCTGAGCGTGCGGGTACGATTGAGTACGCGGATTCCGAAGTGATTCGGGTACGTGTCTCCAAGAAAGGCAATACGAACAATCCATTTAGAACGGAAAAAGACGAATACCGTCTGAAAAAATATATTCGCTCTAATCAGAATACATGTATTAACCAAAAACCGATCGTTCGCGCGGGTGATAAGGTTCATGCCGGTCAGGTGATTGCTGACGGTCCGGCTACGGACAAAGGCGAATTGGCGTTGGGTAAAAACATCCTGTGTGCGTTCCTTCCTTGGGAAGGGTACAACTTTGAGGATGCGATTCTGCTCAGCGAAGATTTGGTGAAGGAAGATGTATTTACTTCGGTTCATGTGCAGGTATTCGACATTGAAGCCCGCGACACGAAATTGGGCCCTGAAGAAATCACGCGCGATATTCCAAATGTCAGCGAAGAATCGCTCCGGCATTTGGATGAAGAAGGTATCGCCAAGATTGGTTCTAAAGTGAAGCATGGCGATATTCTGGTTGGTAAGGTGACTCCCAAAGGGGAAACTGAGCTTGCACCGGAAGAAAAGCTGCTTCGTGCGATTTTTGGTGAAAAAGCTGAAGACGTGCGTGATGCATCGTTGAACGTATCTCCTGGGGTTAACGGAGTCGTGGTTGACGTTCGCGTCAGCAGCCGTCGCGATAAAACTGAGACGGGTGCCAAGAGCAGCGTTACGGCGGAAGTGAACCGACTCAAGGCGCTTTACGAAGAGCAAATCATTGAAGTCCGTTCTACGTTTGTTGAATTGGTCAAAGATGATTTGATGGGTATTCGCATTCAAGAAAACGTGGTCGACCATAAGACCGGCGACCTGGCTCTTGAACAAGGTAAGCGCTTGAAAGTATCTCAATTGGACCACACGGATTACGGTGTGTTGTCTCGGTTGACGATTGAAAATAAAACAGTTCAACGCAAATTCACTCGCATTGTGAATATGGCGGCGATGGAAGAAGCTAAGCTGATCGCATTCCGCGACCAGGAAATCAACAACTTGCGTAAGGGCGACGATTTGCCTCCGGGCGTAATCAAACACGTGAAAGTGTTTGTTGCTACGAAACGCCGTATGTCTGTTGGGGATAAGATGGCTGGGCGTCACGGTAATAAAGGGGTGGTTGCGAAAGTGCTTCCTCGTGAGGATATGCCTTTCCTTCCTGATGGAACGCCGATTCAGATTCTGTTGAATCCGTTGGGTGTGCCTTCGCGTATGAACGTTGGACAGTTGCTTGAGACGCATCTTGGCTGGGCTGCAAAAGCCTTGGGGATGAAATTGGCGACACCAGTATTCAGCGGTATTACCGAAGAAATCATTCATGAATACATGGAAAAGGCGGGCCTACCGATTTCTGGAAAAATAAAACTACGGGACGGTCGTTCCGGCCAGCATATGGAACAGGACACCTGCGTGGGCCAGATTTACATGTTGAAACTGAATCACCTGGTGGACGACAAGATTCACGCTCGCGCGATTGGACCATACTCGTTGGTTACGCAGCAGCCTCTGGGTGGTAAAGCCCAGTTTGGTGGTCAGCGTTTCGGGGAGATGGAAGTGTGGGCATTGCAGGCGTATGGCGCGGCGTATACGTTGCAAGAATTACTTACGATTAAGTCGGATGATATCCAAGGGCGTACGAAGGCCTATGAAGCGATCGTCAAAGGCGAACGCGAGGTAGACCCGGGCACGCCGGAATCGTTTAACGTGTTGATTCGCGAGATGCAGAGTTTGTGTCTTGATGTTGTGAAGCTCGTTAAGATTGAAAGCGTGTTGGATATCGAAGGCGATGAAGAGGAAGACGAAGACGGAAACGAAGAAACTACTACGGATTCGGAGGAATAACCCTTGGCTAAGTATTTACCCACGACAGGTGAACGATTTGATGCCCTCCAGATTAAGCTGGCTTCCCCTGAGGAACTGCTTAAATGGTCTCGAGGCGAAGTCAAGAAACCAGAAACCATCAATTACCGTACGTTTAAGCCCGAAAAAGACGGGCTGTTCTGTGAACGTATTTTTGGTCCTGTAAAGGATTGGGAATGCGGTTGCGGAAAATATAAGAAAGTAAAACACCGCGGAATTACTTGTGACCGCTGTGGCGTCGAGATCACTGAAAGCAAGGTCCGGCGTGAACGCATGGGCTCCATTAAATTGGGAGTCCCGGTGACGCACATTTGGTTCTTCAAAACGACTCCAAGTTGTATCGGTAATCTTTTGGATTTATCGATTCGCGCATTGGAACGGATCATATATTTCGAAAATTACATCGTGATTGATCCGGGTGAGACGACGCTTGAAAAAATGCAGACGCTCACGGAAGACGAGTATCAGGATGCGCGCGGTGAATTTGGCCGTGACAGCTTCGATGCTAAAATGGGTGCTGAAGCGATTCGTTTGTTGCTCGAAGAAATCGATATTGAATCCTTGAGTGTTGAACTTCATGAACAGTTCAAAAAGACGACTTCGATTCAGGGCCGTACCAAAGCTATCAAACGTTTGAAGGTAGTGGAAGCACTGCGCAAGTCCGGAAACAATCCTACGTGGATGGTTCTGGATGTTGTTCCTGTGATTCCGCCTGATTTACGTCCTTTGGTTCCGTTGGAAGGTGGTCGTTATGCGACGAGTGATTTGAACGACTTGTATCGTCGCGTGATCAACCGTAATAACCGTTTGAAACGTCTTATTGAACTTCGCGCGCCGGAAGTCATTCTGCGAAATGAAAAACGTATGCTTCAGGAAGCTGTGGATGCGTTATTTGATAATGGCCGCCATGGTCGTACGGTATTGGGTGCTGGTAACCGTCCTTTGAAATCACTTTCTGATATGTTGAAAGGGAAACAGGGTCGATTCCGTCAAAACTTGCTCGGTAAACGTGTTGATTATTCGGGCCGTTCGGTCATTGTTGTTGGACCATTTTTGAAACTGCACCAATGCGGGTTGCCGAAGAAGATGGCGCTCGAGTTGTTTGAACCGTTTATTATTTTTGAATTGAAAGAACGCGGTATTGCGACGACGATTAAAGCGGCGAAACGCGTGATTGCTCAGAGTCGGACGGAAGTGTGGGACATTCTTGAGGAAGTGATCAAGGATCATCCCGTTATGCTTAACCGCGCGCCGACGCTTCACCGTTTGGGAATTCAATCTTTTCAACCGGTATTGATTGAAGGGAAAGCGATTCGCCTTCATCCTCTGGTATGTAAAGCTTTCAATGCTGACTTTGATGGTGACCAAATGGCTGTTCACTTGCCGTTGCTTCCCGCAGCGCAGTTGGAAGCGCGTTTGTTGATGATGTCTTCGACGAACATTTTCTCGCCTTCGAACGGCCGTCCTATCGTGACTCCGAGTCAGGATATCGTTTTGGGTCTGGCATGGATGACGAAGCAACGTCCCGGTGTGAAGGGTGAATGGAAGAGCGAATGGTGCAATGAAGAAGGTACGATCATTCAGCCCGGCCGAGTCTATGCTGACGAAAAATCAGTTGTCATGGCGTACGAATTAGGTGAAGCACACATTCATGCGGCGATTAAGCTGCGTTCTAAAGGGGAAATTGTAAATACGACTGTCGGCCGCGTTCTTCTTGCAGAAGGATTACCGGAAGAAGTGGTTGTTCAAGATTTGAACCTTGCTTTAGACAGCGGCACGATTGGTGACGTTGTTGCGGAAGCATTTAACCGTCACGGCCATGCGAAAACCATCGAATTGTTGGACGCATTGAAAGTCGTTGGATTCAAATTTGCGACGATTTCCGGTGTATCGATTGCGGTTTCGGACATGATTATTCCGGACGAAAAAGCGACATTGCTTGAAGCCGCCCAAGGCGAAGTCGCCCGTATTGACGAAATGTATCAGAACGGGTTGATTACTGAAGGCGAACGGTATAACAAGATTATTGACCAATGGACGACGACTTCGGAAGAAGTTGCAGCGGCCATGTTGGCGACGTTGGAACGAAATGAAGATGGGTTCACGGGTATTCACATCATGTATACGTCAGGTGCTCGTGGTTCTAAGAATCAGATTCGTCAGTTGGCGGCCATGCGTGGATTGATGGCAAAACCTTCTGGTGACATTATTGAGTCTCCTATTACGTCGAACTTCCGAGAAGGTTTGACGGTGGTAGAATATTTCATTTCATCTCACGGTGCCCGTAAGGGTCTGGCCGATACGGCATTGAAGACGGCTGATGCCGGGTATTTGACGCGTCGTCTGGTTGACGTTTCGCAGGACGTAATTGTAGAGGAAGACGATTGCGATACGATGAACGGAATTACAATGGAAGCGCTTATGGACGGAGCGGACATCATCGCGCCGTTGAATGAGCGTATTGCCGGACGGTATGCGTTGGATGATATTACGGTGCCGGACATGGACGAGCCCATCGTGAGTGCAGGTCAAGAAATTGACGAAGAATTAGCCGATTTGATTGTGGAAAAAGGGTTCCCGAGCGTCATTATTCGTTCGGTATTGACCTGTCAATCACGTCGTGGGGTTTGTGCGAAATGTTACGGCCGTAACTTGGCCACCGGGAAACTGGTTGAACGGGGTGAAGCGGTTGGTATTATCGCGGCACAATCCATCGGTGAACCGGGTACACAGCTTACGATGCAAACGTTTCACATTGGTGGTGCTGCGAGTCGTCAGGTTGAAGCGAGTGAGATTAAGCTTCCTGAAAATGCCACGGTCCATTTCAATAATGTACGTACGGCGGTCAATCGCGAAGGCAAGAAAGTCGTTGTGAATCGCGGTGGTGAGCTCCGTATCACAAATAAAAATGACATTGAAATCCAACGTTATCCGTTGCCGACGGGTTGTGAACTTCACGCTGAAGATGGCGACAAGATGCGCAAGGGGCAATCCTTGATTGAATGGGATCCGTACAACGTATCGATCATGGCAGAGGAAAATGGAACGATCCACCTCGAAGGTATGGTCGAAGGTGTAACGATGCGGATGGATATCAATCCGGACACAGGGTTGGAAGAAGTTGTTGTAACGGAACACAAACAGGACCTTCACCCTCAAATTACGGTGTTGGGCCCTGATAAAGAAGTGATGGGTTACGCTACGGTTCCGGCTCAGACTCACGTGATTGTAAAAGAAGGCGATAAAGTTAAAGCGGGTGACCTGCTTGCGAAGACGCCTCGACAGTTTAGTAAGACGAAAGATATCACCGGGGGTCTGCCTCGTGTTGCGGAGTTGTTTGAAGCCCGTCAACCGAAAGATCCTGCGGTTATCAGTCACATTGATGGACTGGTTGAATTGGGTGGTACTGCCAAAGGGATGCGTAAAGTTAAAATCATTCCACCGGTGGGTAAAGAGCGCGAATATACGATTCCTCCTGGCAAGCACTTGAACGTGCATGCGGGTGACCGTGTGACGGCTGGACAGCAGTTGACGGATGGCCCGATTATTCCGAAAGATATATTGGAAGTGCAGGGTGAAGATGCGTTGCGTAAATATCTGTTGGATGAGGTACAGCAGGTGTATCGTCTCCAAGGGGTACGAACGAATGATAAGCACATTGAAGTGATTGTGCGTCAGATGTTGCGTAAAGTTAAGATTAAGGATGATCCGGGTGATACGGATTTCCTGGCGCACCAGGAAGTGGACAAAGTCACGTTCCGCGAAGCCAACCAGGCGGCGTTGGAAAAGGGTGGACGTCCTGCGGAAGCCGCGCCTATCCTGCAAGGGATTACGAAGTCTGCTCTGAGTACCGAGAGTTTCGTTGCTGCGGCTTCGTTCCAGCAAACGACGCGTGTGCTTACGGAAGCGGCTGTTGCGGGTAAAATCGATTATCTGCGTGGTCTGAAAGAAAACGTAATCATTGGTCATTTGGTACCGGCTGGTACGGGTTCTGATTTCTATCAGAATACGCAAGTGACAATTAAGTCTGATGCGTTTGAAGACTTCACTGATGATTTGGAAATTGGTGCGGACGATTTACTTCCAGACGGAACAGATGGTGAAGAAGACGCTGTAGAAGCATAGTCACTATTGTTGAGAACTATCGGGCCGGATTGCACCACAGTCCGGCCCGTTTTTTTGTATACTGCGCATAGTGCCCATTTAGTTAGTGGTGCCGATTGAGATAGCTGCGTTAACATTGAGGAGTAGCCGAATGAACATTTGTATGGCGGGAGCTTTGGGTCGGATGGGCCAACGTATTCTAGCGTTGGCGGATGAGGACCCGGATTTCGGTATCGGCGGGGCTTTTGATAAGCCGGGGACGGAAGGAACGGAGACGCCCGCGGGGAATTCGAAGGCGGCGGTAACGGATGCGCAGACGGCTATTGAACGTTCGGATGTGCTCATCGACTTTACCCTTGCGAGTGTGTGTATGGATAACGTGCAAAAGGCCGTTGATGCAGGCAAGGCGGTCGTTTTGGGTACCACGGGGCTTTCGGAAGATCAGAAACAGCACATCGAGAACCTGTCCCATCAGGTGCCGATTGTTTTTGCGCCCAATTTTAGCGTGGGTGTAAATCTGTTGTTCAAACTGACGTTGGACGCGGCCAAGTTATTGGGGCTGGATTACAATTGCGAGATCACGGAGATTCATCACAATCAAAAGATTGATAGCCCAAGCGGGACCGCAGTGAGGCTAGCGGAACGCGCGGCGGAGGGGTTGGGATTGAATTATGACGAACACGCGAAACATGGGCGTGAGGGCGACAATGTAGGAAAACGTCCGGCGAACGAAATCGGCATGCATGCGCTACGGGGTGGGGACGTGGCCGGAGAACATACGGTCTCGTTTATTGGTCAAGGAGAACGGGTGGAGTTGACACACAAAGCGCACAATCGAGACAATTTTGCACGGGGAGCACTACAAGCGGCGAAATTCGCTGGGAATGCAGAACCGGGGTTGTACGACATGCAGCATGTGCTTGGATTGAAATAGGCGAATCGCTTCAAAAACAAATACAAAGCCGCGGGTCAAATTCATTGGTCCGCGGCTTTTTGTATGTCAGGGAGTTCGTTACTGTGAAATTATTCTATGACGATGCTTCCACTAAATGTTTCGACTCGGATACTGGCGTCTCCGTCGTTCACATCAAAGCGGATGTTTTTGCCTTTTCCGCGGCTTTTGATGTCTGGGCCATAGGAGCAACGGATGCTTCCTGAAAAGGTCTGTAGGTCGTACTCGCCTTCAACGGGCTCATCGAAATTTATGCGTATTGAGCCGCTCAGTGAGTCGGCTCTTAATTCACCATTTTTGTCCATACCGCCTTCGTAGATAATCGAGCCCGCTACGGATTCCAGTTTAACTTCTTCGGCATTGCCCGTTTCGATTCTTATGGAACCACTCACGGTATTCGCATCTATTTCTTCGGATGTGCCTTTAATCGTAATCGAGCCACTTACGTTGTGGGCGTCTACTTGACTTAGGTTGTTTCCTTCTATTTTCACGGCGCCGCTAACGGACCCGGCCTTGACTTCGTCATCGGCATTTTTTACCGTCACGCTACCGCTAACGGATTCCAAATCGAGTTCGCCGGAGACGTTTTCAAGAAGGATGGCGCCGCTGGTGGTATCGACTTTGTGCGAATCTTCATCGAAGCCTATGACGGTTACGGATGCACTTATCGTTTCGATGTCGACGTTGGAATGACGTGGAGCAAAGACGACCAATTCGGAGCGTATTTTTCGTTTGCGTCCGTTGGGTACGACTACTTCGATATCGGCCGTATCACCATCCACTTTGAAATCGAGGCGCGTCACATCCTCTCCAAGTTTCCCCGTAACTTCGATTTCATTTTTGTCCCACGCCGTCAGGGTAACTTTCCCGGCTATGTTATCAATCTTTATGGTTCCTCTTGAATACGCGGATTGGGTTTCTTTGTAGGCTCGGGTATTGCCTGATTCAGAGCGCGCCATGTGTGTATTGCCGAACCCTTCAAACGAGCGGCCCAGTTGGCGTCCACTTTCTCCAATCCATTCACCGATTGAGCCGATGAGCTCACCGATGGATTCTCCGATGGATTCACCAAGGTCACCCCAGTCTGAATCGAGGTCATCGGTGTTAATGATGATTTCTTCTTCCTGACCGTTTTCGGAGTTTACGACGACGATTATTTTTTCATCGTCATCTTTTCCTTCTTTGATTTGGACACGTTTGACTTCTTTCCCGTCTTGTTTGATGATGATGACTTTTCCTTCGTCTTCACCTTTGACGTTTTCTAAAGAAGGTTCTTGTGCCCAGGTTCCGGAGGAACCGAAGACTACCGCCAGTCCTAAGACCAAGCTCCACGTCATTTTTCGTACCGTACTCATTGTGCAACACTCCTTTAAACTTGTTTGCCCCAAGCGTGCTGTTTTAACTGTCGTTTTCCATTTTGATTGCTGTTTGTAATACATCTAAATCCGTTTGCCGAGCCGATTGAAGCATTTGCTTCAGTTTTGGATCGTCCGGATGTTCCGCTAATGCTCGGTTAATGTCCACCATGGCGTCTTCGATGATGCCGAGGTTTTCTTCTACTGTAGCGAGTATATCTTCCGGTAATTGTTCGCGCCGTTCTTCCAGCGCGTTCAACAATACGGCTTTTGCATTCTTGTACTCTTCTTCGAAAGCGTCGGCTACCGGTGGTTTTTCTCCTTCTTCAACGTAGGGAACGGTCAGCGTGAAGAATGCGATTCCAGCGACGAATACAAAGCCTGCCGCTGCTGCGAAACTTCCTCTCACGATCCTGCGGGAGCGGCTCGAGAATGAAACCACATTTGACGGCGTATCGGATTCGATCATTGCAATGATGCCGTCCCACAAATCGCGTTCGGGTTCGATGGATGCCGGTAATTGAGATGTTTCGCGCATGATGGTTTGGAAGGCGGTCAATTCTTCGCGACATGAACTGCATTCGCCGAGATGGGTTTCCATTTCCGTGCGGGATTGCTCGGACAAAAACTCGTCCAGATAGTCTTGCAGCTGTTCTAAAAATGTTTCACAATGTATCATGCCAGTGCCTCCCGAAGCATCCGTCGTGCGCGATGTAGCTGCGCTTTTGTGGTGCCCGATGCGATGCCCATCATCGTCGCGATTTCTTCATGTTTGTAGCCCTCCACTTCATGGAGAACAAATACTTGCCGGGCTTTTTCCGGAAGTGACGCGATAGCGGCTTCCAGATCCAATTTCTCTCCGGACTTTTTTTCGTTTACGGGTTTTTCAAAAGGAGTCAGGTCGTCGGTGCTCATCACTTTGTCCGTTCTACGCTTTTGATTGCGTAAATGGGTCAACGTGAGATTCACCGACAATCGGTGCAGCCACGTCGTGAACGCGCTGTCTCCTCGAAAAGTATTCAATTTTTGCCAAGCTCGAACGAAGGCTTCTTGTACGAGATCTTCCGCCTGAGTCTTGTCTTTCACCATCCGCAAACATACGGCGTATACGCGTCCTGAGTGGGCACGGTACAGCTGTTCAAAAGCCTCCGTGTCGCCAGCCTTGGCCTGATTTACCCATTCCAAATCCTGGTTCACCCGTGGGTCCATCCTTACCGTATCCGTAGTTGCCAGCATACCTGCGTTCACCATCTTATCCGAACCGTTTCATCTGAGCTTATCGCTCAGTTGTTTGCCCTGCGGTTTCTATACAATAAGACAAGGGGTTCTGACAAAAGGTTTGAATTGTTTGAACAAATTAGAGATCATTGTAACATACTGTTACTAAAGGAATTACGATTATTTAAACGTCGAGACTAAGGACCTCGCCCGCCATTCTGCCAATGTTGCGATAGCGGTGGCATGAATAAGCCGATTTTCACGGCGTAGCGCCTCCACCTCGACGAGCAATCGATTGACTTCTGACAGTAACCACGCGGACCGGGCATTATTACCTGAACCCCCCGATTGGATAATGTACCGGGACTGGAGGTCACCACATTGGGCTAGAATTTTGGACAACGGTTCCAGGAAAGGTTCGCCAATGGTTTCCTCCAAAACGGCCAGTGATTCCGCGATGGTCCCCAATGCTGCGGAAAGAGGAACTGCGAGTTCTTTGGGAGTGATTCCGGCGCGGAGACGAGCTTCCAATGGAGGGAGGGATTGAAGGAGTTGAAACAATTCGCGTCGATAGGATGATTCCGGGTTCCCCTGCCTCAATGTATGGAGAGCATTTTGCTGTTGCTCACTTAACAAGTCCATCATGGCTTCTTGTGGAATGAGTTCGTTGACCCGGGAGTTTATTCGATTCCACGCGGCCCGCGCCAAGAGGCTCGGGTCATTGCTGGTGAAAAACGTGGGCTTTGATTCCTGGGTTGCCCCTTGAAGGGCATTGAAAAGGCCATCGAACTTTTCCGATTGATTTTCAGCGGTTATGATTTCGTCGGATGATACACCGAGATTTACGAGGAGCGAGTGTCCTGAGACGGTATCGGTGCCAGGCGCCCGGAACAATGGGAAAGATTCTCCAGATTCGATTGTTACGTTGCCCTGGTAGCGGAGGTTGTGAAAACCGTTTGCCCACGCGTTCAAGGCCCCGAAAGGATGTGCCAAGCCGGATTGATCTTCCAGAAGGTTTCTGGGGATAACGGGCTGTACATTTACCGTCAAACAATCCAACCAGTTTTTCAGGAATTCTGTCGGCCTACTTGGTACGTAGCCCAGATCAAAGTCTATGGCCAACCCTTCTCTCCCCAGGCGTTCTACCATGGAGCGATAAATGTGAGGGGGCACCTGAGAGGAACGGACCACCAATTTGTCGAATTCTACGCCCATATTATTGATTAGCGTTGACCCGATTTCGTTGGGGGTGGTAGCGATAAATGCGAGCCGGGCGTTGCGATTGCCGCGGCGTATCGCCTGAGCGGCTTTTAATGCGGATTGATTATTCTTGGGCGGAATGATGATCCAACAATGAATTCGGTCCATTAATCGTTCTGCGGCGGTTTCCAATCGTAGGGGTGACCATTCTTCGTGAGTGGGGTCAATGATGACTTCGAGCGACAGCTGATGGTACTCCGCCAGATCAAGCCAATCATTCCATGTAGGGATGGGTTGATCGATACGCAGTGTTTTGGCCGGAAGGTGGCGGGCCAGAAGGGCCTCTTCCATTTGCTTCAGGTGGACGGTAATGGGGAACGAGTGACTTGGATCGGGCCGGTGGATTCGATAGAAGGACGTATCTATTTTCTCAATTTTTCCTGACGGATTCGTGATTTCCATCGTGATCCGATTCAAGCCCAGGAGTGGTTCGATATTTTTGAAGGAATGCCAATAAGGACGATTGGCTTTCAAGAGAAGGCCGTTCAATTTGAATTGTTGAGGGGGATGTAGTTCAACATCCAATTGGACGGTGGCGGAATGAGTACCGGTATCTTCAGCGACGAATTCCAGAATCAGGGGGTCGTCTTCGAACACATGGGGCAATGGTTGATCGGGGGCGACATTGACGGTTACCTGTCCTAAGAGCCATACCAATACGCCGACCCATTCAGTCATCCTTCCGAGATCTCCATAGGGTAATTTTTATGACAGGTATTGCAAAATGAATGGATTGGTCATCCGTTCGTGTCCGATGGTGGTGTTCGGACCGTGACCGCTGAGAACGACGGTGTCGTCGGGCAAGGTCATGAAGGCGTCTTTGATGGATGTCATCAGGACTTCCAGGCTTCCACCCGGTAAATCTGTGCGGCCAATGGAGCCCTGGAACAGCACGTCGCCGCCGATCACGAAGCCTTCACCGACCAGCGCGATATGGCCCGGTGCATGACCCGGACAGTTGACGACTTTCAATTCCATGGAGCCTACTTTTACGATGTCGCCTTCATCCAGCAAACGATCGGGAGCGGGCGAGTCTTCCACGTCCATTCCGTATTTTTGGCCCTGTAATTTCACGCTTTTCATCATTTCGACGGCTTCGACGTGGCACAAGAGTTCGCAGCCGAATTTCTTGACGATAGCGGCGTTTCCACCTACGTGGTCGATGTGGCCATGTGTGTTAACGAGAGCCGTGACGGTGCACCCTTCGAGGGCGTCCATGACTTCGTCGGTGGCTTCGCCAGGGTCGACGACGATGGCTTCGCCACCGTCTTTGAGGATGTAGCAGTTTTCACCGAATAGGGTTGTAACGCAAGAGATTATTTCCACGGATTTTGTCCTTCTTTACCAAAAAGTATTACGCCAGTGTACCATATAGCCTCATACCTTTTCTTTGGAAAAAGAAAAGGTATGACCAAAAGAAATCGGTAGATGCTGTGCATCTGTGATTCGCGAATTCAAACGAAGTCACCTTTCTTAGACTTTTTTTGGGGAGATCTTTTTTTCATATCACTGCGAAGGTAAAATGGGTCGACCATGTTGGACGCCTTCATACTTCCCGATACTCCCACGCCTGTTTTTTGGTTTTGCTGCGCTACGGCTATTGTCATTTTAGGAATCAGCAAGTCGGGTCTTTCCGGTGGTGCGATTCTGTCTTTACCGTTGATGATGATGGTGATGCCTGTCGACAAGGTCGCGGCGTCGATGTTGCCGCTGCTGGTGCTTTGTGATATGAACGCGATTTATCATCATCGTCGAAATGCGGTGTGGTCTAAAGTTATGGCCGTTTACGTTCCGGCGGTATTGGGGATTGCATCGGGGGCTGCCGTCTGGTGGTGGGTCGGGGAAGAAGGCGTGGACAAATTTACGCTGCCTCTGAAGCGATTCGTCGGCGTGATTGCGATTGTATTCGGCCTTTATATAGGGGCTCGGGAAGCATCGTTAAAGTGGGTCGAGGAGCATCAACCCGGGAAGGCGTGGGCAGTGGTCGCGGGGGTGACGGCGGGATTCACGACGACGTTGGCCCATGCGGCGGGTCCGGTGGTGAGCCTGTATTTGTTTTCGCAGCGTTTGGGAAAGATTCATTTTGTTGGTACGATGGCTTGGACGTTCATGTTATTGAATCTGACGAAATTGCCTTTTTACGCAGGCGTTGGGATGTTCAGTAAGGAGATTTTTCTATTCGATCTGTTTTTAGTGCCGTTGATACCGGTGGGGTCGTATATGGGGAAATGGATCTTGGACCATATTCCGGAGAAGGTCTTTAACCGTGTGATTATGGTGTTGGCTGTCTTGTCGGGGATACAGCTGTTGTTCAATGTTCCATTGATTCAGATGGGGTTGAGTGTGTTCAGGTAGTGGTTTGAACCCTCATATTTTGGATTATTGACGACTGTGTTTATCAATATACCTAATGATGCAATATGCTATTCCGGCAAGTACCAAAATTTCTAGAAATCCGAATCCCATGCTGTACTCCTCTCATTTGTTCTAACTAGACGATTGTAGTATTAACTACCACGTTCCTCAGGTTTTTATTCACGCGTATCAGATATCGGTGCTAAAACATTCCATCCCAAACGGCCTCTTTGAAGCCGACGGTACCGAAATTGTCGCCGAGGAGGAAGGGGCGTTTTACGAGGTTCCCGTTTTGGTTGAGGAGGGTGATGGCTTCTTTTTCGGATAGTTTGGGGAGTTTGTCTTTCATGTTGAGGGATTTGTAGTCCATACCGGAGGTGTTGAAGAGTTTCTTGATTTCGCCGTCCATGTGGGCGAGCATGGTTTTGAGTTCTTTCTTCGTGGGCGGGGTTTCGCGGATGGGTTTGTTTTTGTATTCGATGCTTTTGGCGTCGAGGTATTTGAGTGCTTTTCGGCAGGTGTCGCAGTTTTTGTAGGTGTAGATGGTGATGGGCATTTCGGGGCTCCGTGTTGGTTTGTTTGGGGCGGTATTATGTCGGGTTGGGCGCGAGCATTGCCAGCGGATAAGGGGGATGGGTATAGGCGATGGAAACTTGGGGGCGAGAAAAGGTTCTGTCGGTCCTTCAGACCTCGTCCAACTTGGCATTTGTACCTGGGGTTGTGGTGCGTTGTCCGAGAACAACGCTCCTCACCCCAGGCTACATTCTTTCGGCCCTTTGGGCCTAT
>Ga0315336_1001700_pt1 | contig 39462 bp, 34 predicted proteins | sample ASW5metaG_FD_204512 | JGI IMG/M metagenome (GOLD analysis project Ga0315336, IMG submission 204512) | Ammonia-oxidizing marine archaeal communities from Monterey Bay, California, United States - ASW #5 | ecosystem: Environmental > Aquatic > Marine > Intertidal zone | place: USA: California... | reverse complement strand
CATCTATTGCTAATAATACTCACTCAGTAAATTCTTATGTTTCCCTTTTTGATGAAATGGAAAATCAAGAAATGACCTTAAATCAATCGAAATATAATAGCTCCAATACTTTGCAGGATGAAACATCTATTGCTAATAATACTCACTCAGTAAATTCTTATGTTTCCCTTTTTGATGAAATGGAAAATCAAGAAATGACCTTAAATCAATCGAAATATAATAGCTCCAATACTTTGCAGGATGAAACATCATTAAATGAATTAAGTTTTAATTTAAAAAATCAATTTTCGGACAAGAAAAGAAATTTTATTGAAACACTTTTGCCTTTGATTGCATTTCAAAATCAACAGATTAGATTAGAGAGAAATAGATTGATTAACATAATGGATAGCTTAACAGCGAATAAATCACTGAACAAAAAAGATAGATCTTATTTAAAAAATATTTCAAGCCAATATTATGTTAATGCAAAAAATAGACACAAAATAGATGTTTTAAATGACTTATTATTATCTGTAGATGTAATACCCATATCAATTGTGCTAGCACAAGCAGCAAATGAAAGTGGTTGGGGAACTTCTAGATTTGCTAAAGAGTATAACGCTCTATTTGGTCAATACACATATGATGAACAAAATGGCGTAATACCGCTTGAACGAACTGAAGGCAAAAAATATTTAATAAGAAATTTTGCTTCAATTGATCACAGCATTGAATCTTATTTTAAAAACATAAATACTCATTTTGCATACAAGAAATTTAGAGAAGTAAGAAAAAAACTAAACAATAATTCATCGATAATTAATATAAAGCTATTGACACAAACTTTAGATTTGTACGCTGAAGATGAGAACTATGTAAATACAATAAATTCAATTATTCGAACTAATAAACTTACACAATTTGATTACAATTTTAATTCTTTTATTAAATCTTAGTTTATAGATAAAATTGATGACCAAACCATCGCCAATTACCCTCTATATCTTTTGCAGTACAATTTAATCTTGATCGCCCTTTTTTCAACTTTCTGTTAAGTCTTATTTCTATTCTTTCATTAAAATTAAATATTTCATTTTTAACTTGACCATCACCGTCAAAAATAAAGCAATTGAGTTTTGGAGCTAAAGTTTCATCTAGTAAAGAAAAACCAATAAAAGGCGGATTATCAAATATATGTGGATCAGATGGAAGGAAATCATAAACACCCAAACCCTTGGTTTGAGCTGCAAATCTTACTCTGTCAATATTGCCATATTTCTCATTAAGAGAAAAACGAGGTAAGTAGTAAAAATTAGAAATTTCATTAATGACACCCGAATGCTGACCAAAAGCAACTTTAAATTTATAGTCTTTCAATAGAGAAATAATTTTATTATTTGTTTCTCCATAAGGATAAGCGAATAAGGTCGGTATCTCTCCTAATTCTTTTAAAAAAATTTTATTAGACTCTTCAATCTCTTCCCTTATTTTTTCGATAGACAAATTAGGCATATGAGCATGTGAGTGAGAATGGGCACCAATAGTTACACCTTCTAATTTTAATTGCCTAATTTCATCCCAATTTAAATAATTTTTATTTCCATTTATTATTACTGAAGTGTTAACAAAGAGGGTAATAGGAATTTCTTTTTCTTTAAATAGAGGCCAAGCATTTATTAAAAAAGATTTATCTGCATCATCAACGCTAATCCCAATGGTATTATCCGGCAATTGTCCATCATTGATAATTATATCAATAATATAGTTAATTGATTTAAAGTTGTATTTTGATTTAGAAAATTCATTGAGATGAGAATTAAATTGCTCTAAATTAATATTTGTTGAAGGATATTTTGATACACCAAATTTATGATACATGAATATTACAGCTGAGTTCTTGATATTACTTGCAACAGCTGTATTAATAAAAAATAATATAAAAAATATATTTATAAATAGCCAATAAAAATTTTTTATTAAACCCATATGATTATGTTCTTAGACACAGTGTCTTCTTTACCAGAGTTTTCAATTATTGAAGATAACAAAATAGTTTTTTCTAAAATAATATTAGAAAATGATAATAACAAAATGAGTGACTATATTTTGCCTTCCTACATACAGCTGGAAAAAAAGTTTAAATTAAAGAAGAATCTTCAAAAACTAATTACCATTACAGGACCTGGGTCATATACTGCTTTGCGAGTTGGCATAGCTTTTATGTATGGGTTAAGCTTGTCAAGGAAAATTCCACTTATGGGTGTTTCATGTTTAGATCTTTTAAAATTAATAATAACTAAAGAAAATATTAATTCATCAGCGATGTATGTATCTTCAGGGAATAATCAAAATTTTCTTTGTTTTTTTTCTAAAGAAAAAAAAGAATTTAATATTAGAAAAATTGAGACCAATGATCTAAATTTTTCTATAGATTTGCCAAGCGTAAAAACAATTATAACTAATAATGAATTTATATCTAATACAAATCCATTTAAAACAATCAATTATAAAAAGATTGAGTTCAAAGATATTGTTATTTTAAAACTTAAAGATATTTTTTTACTTCCAAGAAAAAATATTATTGAACCACTCTATATTTCAAACAATAAGATATTAAGCTAGATATTTGTTACAAACAAAAAAATTATTTCAAGAAAATAACAAATTTATTTTGGTTTTCTTAAGTAAAACAATGAATATTTATTCTGTTTTAAGAAATTTATATGTCTAAAAATTCAATTTAAATTTCACTTCAAAAAACAAATTACTTTAACAATTATGTCTATTTAAACCCGAAGTACAAAACGCAATGTTAATTAGTGATTTAATAAGTATTGAAAAAAAATCAGAATATGTAATATTGCATGTTTATGTTGACAGTATACTGTATTTCTCAATCTAAGTTATGCGAAACATTTAATTAATGCTATACTCAATTTCTTTAATAATCTTAAATTGAAAAAATTTTTTTTAGAAGTCGTACAAAATAATGTGCTTATAATTAATTTATTTTACAAAAATAATTTTTCTAAAATTGGTACTAGGCGAGCATATTATTTGATTAATTTTAAAAAATTGGACGCAGTATTATATTAATAGGCAGTTAATGGATCAAATCAGTACAAAAAAAATCTTTGTAAAATCTTATGGGTGTCAGATGAATGTATATGATTCCAGCAGAATTAAAAACTTATTTGAAAACAAGGGATACAGTGAAACAAATAATGTTGAAGATGCTGATTTAGTTGTTTTAAATACTTGCCATATAAGAGAAAAAGCAGCTGAAAAAGTATATTCAGATATTGGGAGAATTTCAAAAAAAAGAAAAAAAATAAAATCAGATAAGTTTAAGTTAGTTGTTGCTGGTTGTGTCGCTCAAGCTGAAGGTGAAGAAATTATCAAACGCGCTCCAATAGTTGATTTTGTTGTGGGACCACAATCGTATCATAAATTACCTTTAATGATTGAAGAAGACAATAATATTATTAATGATGATTTTTTACAAAATGAAAAATTTAAAAAGTTGTTGTTTAAGTCACTAAATAATGTTTCCGAATTTGTTTCAGTTCAAGAAGGATGTGATAAATTTTGTTCTTTTTGTGTTGTACCCTATACCAGGGGTTCTGAATATTCTCGACCTGTAAATGATATAAAATTAGAAATAAAAAAATATATTAAAAATGGGATAAAAGAAGTTATCCTATTGGGCCAAAATGTTAATGCTTATCATGGAGAAAATCAAAATCGAAAACAAGCTGACTTAGCATACTTAATTAATTCTATCAGTGATTTTGAAGATATTAAACGAATTCGCTATATGACTTCTCATCCCAAAGACATGAGCAATTCATTAATTCATGTGCATGCCAACAATCCTAAGCTTATGCCATTTTTACATTTGCCAATTCAATCAGGATCAGACAAAATTCTTAAAAAAATGAACAGAAAACACAGTGTAAAACAATATATTGAGGTAGTGGAAAAATTGAAAAATGTAAGACCTGATATTGCCCTTTCATCAGATTTTATTATTGGCTTTCCAGGAGAAACTAATGAGGATTTTGAATCTACAATGAAGTTTGTAGAAAAAATTAAATTTGTTATAGCTTATTCTTTTATGTTTAGTCCAAGACCTGGAACACCCGCGTTTAAGATGAATGATATAGATAAATCTATTAAAAAAGCCCGTCTTAGTGCTTTACAGTCTTTATTGAAAGAACAACAAAAGAATTTTAACAAATCATTTGTAGGTAAGAATATTGAAGTTTTATTTGATCGCAAAGGGCGTCACTATAATCAATACATAGGTAGGTCAATCTACAATCAAAGTGTTTTTACTTCATCACCAAATAATCTTATCGGCAAAACTTTTAATACTAAAATATTTAGATCAACAGACTTTGCATTAGAGGCCCAACTATGACCAACCAATTAACAGAAACCCTACATATGGAGTTTAATGATAACAGTATTTTAAGTAGTTTATTTGGTATTAACGATGACAATATTCACACTTTAGAAAAAATAAATAATGTAAAAATTGAATATAGGGGAAATAAAGTAAAAATTATTGGCCCTAAACTATCAATAGAAGCAACACGCAAAGCACTTGAAAATCTTTTTGAGGAGGCAAAAAAAGGAGTAGAAATAGATGAAGAAAAAATAAAAGACACAAAAAGCCTCTTGTCTTTAGATGTTAATTCAATTTCGCAGTTAGATTTTTTTATCCAAACAAAAAAAAGAAAAATTATACCTCGTTCACATAACCAAAAAAAATACTTTAAACTTCTAAATAATAAAAAAATTGTATTTGCTGTTGGGCCGTCCGGCACAGGTAAAACTTTTTTAGCTGTTGCTAAAGCTGCATACTCTCTTCAAAATGGTTTAGTCAAAAAAATAGTACTTTCAAGACCTGCTGTAGAAGCCGGTGAAAAATTAGGTTTTTTACCTGGGGACTTAAAAGATAAAGTTGACCCATTCCTGCGCCCTATTTATGATGCTCTTTATGAAATGATGCCATTTGATCAGGTAGAGAAAAAAATAAACTCTGGAATTATCGAAATAGCACCTATTGCCTTTATGCGAGGCAGAACTTTAGAAGATTGTTTTATAATTTTAGATGAAGCACAAAATACTACTAAAATTCAAATGAAAATGTTTTTAACAAGACTTGGTAAAAATAGCCAAATGGTAGTTGTGGGGGATATTACACAAATTGATTTAATATCTAAAAATGAATCTGGTTTGTTGGATGCAGAAAAAAAACTTTCAACAATAAAAGACATCGGCTTTATTTATTTAAAAGAAAATGATGTTGTACGGCATGATATTGTAAGACAAATAATAAATGCCTATGAAAATAATTTATGATCAACTATACTCTTACTAGTAAATCAAAATATTGGCCAGCAAGAATAAAAAAGATAAATCAGTTAATTCTAAAAATAATTAAATTTAAAAAAGATCTAAAATTTGAAAAAAATATAGACTATAATTGTAGTTTTATCTTTGTTGATGATAAAAAAATGAAAGATATTAATAAAAAATTCAGAAAAATTAATCAACCAACTGACGTCTTAACATTTATATCAGATATAAAAATACAAAATAATAGGCATAAAAAATTATGTGATATATTTCTTTCTGCAGAAACAATTATGATGGATGCTAAGAAAAGTAAAATTAATTTTTATGACCATTTAACTCATTTGGTAATACATAGTTTTTTGCATATTAATGGATTTGTACATAATAAATTTAAAGATTTTTTAAAAATGAAAAATGTTGAAATTAAAATTTTAAAAAATTTAGAAATAGATAACCCATATCTATAAAAAATTATGGAATATAATAATTCAGAAAAAAAAACATCTTGGAAAAATTGGGTAATTAAGAAATTACTTTCTAGTGAAGCAACAAGAGAGGAGATATTAAACTTTATAGCTAAAAATGATATTAATAACAAAGAAGGCATAAATGAATTTGAAGATAATAATGAAAAGAGTCTAATTAATAATATTCTTAATCTTAATGAAAAAAGTGTTGAAGATATAATGGTGCCTAGGGCAGAAATTATTTCTATTGAAAAAAATCAATCTATAGATGAAATATTATTAATTGTTGAAAATGAAACGCATTCAAGAATGCCGGTATATGAAAAAAATCTTGATAACATTTTGGGTTTTTTTCATATAAAAGATTTAATTCAAAGTATTCCAAATAAAAAATTTCAAATGAGTGCTATTCTTAGAGATGTCTTATATGTAGCACCAAAGTCACCAATACTAGATTTACTAAAACGAATGCGTTCATCAAGAATTCACATGGGATTAATAGTAGATGAATTTGGAGGAGTAGATGGGCTAATTACTATTGAAGATTTAGTTGAGGAAATTGTTGGTGAAATTGAAGATGAACACGATGCAGAAGATGAAGAAGATATAGTTGCTAAAATAGACCAACATACAATAATTGTTGATGCTTCATTCAAAATTATAGAATTAGAAAAGTTATTTAAAACTAAAATAGAGCTTAATTCCGAACAGGAAATTGATACCGTTGGAGGTATGTTATTTTATATTGCTAATAAGGTTCCCAAAAATGGGCAAACTTTTCAATATAAAAATCATTTTCAATTCAAAGTTATCAAAGCTTCTCAGAGAAGAATTATTTCTCTCGAAATTAAAAAATTAACTTAATTTGAATTTTTTAATAAAATTTTTTATTTGTGGCATAGCAACTAGCTTAATATTCCCGCCCTTTTTTATTATGCCTCTTGGATTTATAATATATCCATACTTATTTTATTTAATTGATAATAAGAAATTTACTAATCAAAGCCGAATAGTACACTTTTTATCAGGTTTTTTTTATGGATTTGGATTTGCTTCTATAATTTTAATTTGGATAAAGGAACCTTTTTTAACTAATGCTCAAACTCAAAGTTTTGCATTTTTATCTTATTTACTTATTATTTACTATTCTTTATATTTTGGTTTAACTTTTTTATTTATCAAATATTTTAAAAATAGTTTTTCTAAATTAATCACTTTTCCAGCTATTATAGTGTTGAATGAAATAATTTGTGGCAATGTATCCTATGGATTCCCATGGATTTCCTATGCATTAATCCATTCTTCTAATAAATTTGGTTTAAGTATAATTTATTATATTGGCAACTACGGATTAAGTTATTTGACATTATTTATTTTTTTATTCCCAGCAATATTTTTATTACCTAAATCATTAAAAAAAAGATCAATCTACAAATTTTATGTATTTTTATATTTTATAATTTTTCTTTTATTATTATTCTTAATCTTAGTAAGATTATTTTATAGTGATATAAATTATTCAAGAAATATTAAGGTTTCATTAGTCCAATTAAACTTTCCTATAAATTTTAATATAAGTAATTCAGATTTAAAACTCAGGGAGTTAGCAATTATTGAAAAGATAAGTAATAATAACAATGAAATATTAATTTTTGCTGAAAATAATTATCCTTATCTAATTAATGAAAAAAGCGATATTTCTTATTTTAATAAACAAACATATTTTGATAATTCCGTTATACTTGGATTAAATAGAAAAAATAATAACGCAATTTATAATTCTATGGCTTTAATAGAAAAGAATAAAATAGAAATATTCGATAAAAAAATACTTGTACCATTTGGAGAATTTGTACCATTTCGAAAATATTTAGGTTTTATGGATATTATTGCAGGTTCAAAAGATTTTACTATTGGAAGCAATGAAAGGATAATGCAAACAAAAAACAACGTAAGTATAATTCCTGTAATCTGCTATGAAATTATATTTTTTTGGAAATTATTTAATAATCAAAATAATAAAGCTGATATAATAGTAAATATTACTAATGACGCGTGGTTTGGTAATTTATCTGGGCCCTATCAACACTTTTATTTGGCAAGGTTAAGAGCTGCTGAGTCAAATAAACCACTAATTCGAGTTTCAAATAATGGGGTTTCGGCAGCAATAGACAATATGGGTAATATAATTGGCTACCTAGCACTTAACAAGTCTGCTGTTGGTGTATTTGATATAAAAATACCTGAGAATAAAAAAAATTTTTTAAAATTTCATCATTTTGTATTTTATTTTATTTTTTTAGTTATTTTAATAGGAATATTTTTAAATAAAAAAAATGAATCAAACATTATTTAAATATAAAGTTTTTGGAAGATCTAGAGGTAGAAAGAAAAGAAACATGCTTCCTCAGGAAGATTTAAAAAAATATTATATAAACTTAGATAAAGATTTAAATATTTCAGATTATAATATTATTGATATTGGTTCAGGAAGCGGAGAAAATTCGATATCTTTATCCTTATCTAAACCATATGCTAAAATTATTTCCTGTGAAATATTCGAAGATGGAAATATTAATTTATGCAATGATCTTATTAAGAATAAAATTACAAATATAAAAATTTTTAAAGGGAATATTTTAGAATTTTTCAGTAAAATTTTGATCAACCCTTACTTTGATGAGATTTGGATTCTATATCCTGATCCATGGCCGAAACAAAGACATCATAAAAGAAGGCTTATAAATAAAAATTTTTTAACTATGATTTGTTCATATTTAAAAAAGAATGCTCGTTTATTAATAGCTACTGATTCTCAAACATATTTAAAATCTATTTTATCTATTATTTATGATCTTAAGAATATCTACAAATGGGAAAATCAATATCCTTCTCAGTGGTTTTATGAATATCAAAATTTACCTACAACAAAATTTTTTAAAAAAGCTCTGAAATCAAATAGAAAATCAATTTTTATTCAATTAAAAAAAATATAATCCTTGAATTTTAAAGTTTTTTTTAATATATGGGCTAAAAAATTGGATAATTTCAAAGGTGGGGTTACCCGCCTTTTTTTTGGTAAATATTATGACTAAAGAGAAAATTAAAGTAATCAGAGAAGAAATGCTGCAGGTGGCAAATAATGTTGCAGAAGAAAAAAGCATAGATAAAGATTCAGTTTTTGGAGCAATGGAATTAGCTATAGAAAAAGCTGCACGAGTTAAGTATGGTTTTGAAAGAGACATAAGAGTTAATATCAATCGTGATACAGGCGATATAAAACTTAGCTCTTATCTACGAGTGGTTGATCAGTTAGAAGAAGAAGAACAAGCTAAACAAATAATACTAAAAGATGCCAAAAAAATACAACTGGATATAAAAGTCGGAGAATATTTAATTAAAGAACTCCCCCCATTTGATTTTGGTAGGGTTGCAGCTCAAAATGCAAAAGGCGTAATAATTCAAAAAGTTCGTGAAGCAGATAAGTCAAGACAGTATAATGAATATAAAGATAAAGTTGGAGACATAGCAGTTGGAGTAGTTAAAAGAACAGAATTTGGAAACATGATAGTTGATTTAGGTAAAAGTGAAGCGATTATTAAAAGAGAGGAATTAATACCAAGAGAAACATTTAAAAACGGCGATAGAGTAAGATCTTATATTTATGATGTAAAAGAAGACGTAAAAGGATATCAAGTTTTTCTTTCAAGAACTCACCCACAATTTTTATCTAAACTTTTTTCGCAAGAAGTACCGGAAATTTACGAAGGTGTTATAAAAGTAAAAAGTGTATCAAGGGATCCCGGTTCAAGAGCAAAGATAAGCGTTCATACTGAAGATTCAACTATTGATCCTGTTGGTGCATGTGTAGGAATGAGAGGTTCTCGTGTTCAAGCTGTAGTTAATGAGCTTCAGGGTGAAAAAATTGATATTGTAATGTGGTCTGAAAATCAAGCTACTTTCCTGGCTAATGCTTTAGCTCCTGCAGAAGTTAGTAAAATTTTTTTATACGAAGAAAAAAATAAAGTTGAGGTTGTAATTCCAGATGAGCAATTAAGTTTAGCTATTGGAAGAAAAGGTCAAAATGTTAAACTTGCTTCGAGTTTAACAAATCTAGAAATTGATATATTGACTGAAGAAGAGGAAGCAGAGCGAAGACAAGTAGAATTTAAAGATAAAACACAAATGTTAATTAAACACTTGGACGTAGAAGATGTTATCGCACAATTGTTGGTTACTGAAGGCTATGTATCAATTGAAGGTATTGCAAGCGAAAGTTCAGAAAACTTAAACAATATTGAAGGATTTGATATTGATTTAGCTAATGAAATAAAATTACGAGCTTCAAATTATTTAACTGAACAAAATGCCGAGGATATTAAAATTATTGAAGAAAAAATTACTGATGAAGAGCTTAAAAATTTAGAGGGGATGAGCAACAAAATGCTGGCTCTACTTGCTTCAAACAATATTACTACATTAGATGATTTTGCAGATTTAGCATCTTTTGAACTTATTGACAAAGAAGAAGGAATATTTAAAGATTTAGAAGTTGATGAAAATACTGTGAATGGTATGATTATGAAAGCCAGAGAAAAATGGTTTTCTGAAGAAAATTCATTAGATAATTAGGTTTGGCTAAATAAATTGGAAAAGAAAAGAGATAATAAAAAAAAACCCCTAAAACTATCTACCACAGGTCGTTTACAAATTAGGAAAAATTTGGGTCCATCTGGCAACAGAACAAGTACAGATAATAAAAAAACAATTCAAATCGTTTTTAGAAATAAAAATAATCAACAAAAAAGTTCTTCTACAGCTCAATCAAATTTTAGAGGATCCTCATCATTTAGAACTCAAGCATCACCTAAATTTTCTTCTACAAATCCTTTTTATTCCAAAACAAATAAAAATTTTGAATCAAAGAATAAAAAATCCGCTGATATAAAAAAGAACCAAGCAAAAAAATCTACTTTAAAACCTCAAGATGGTGAATATAGTAAAATAAATCTCAGTAAAATTTTAGAACAAGAAGAGCAGGAATTTGATAAATTTCCAAGCTTAGCAAAATTAAAAAGAGCAAGAGAAAAAGAAAAACTTAAATTACAAGAAAATGAAAATGAAAAAATATTTTTAAGAGAAATAACAATACCAGAATTCATTACAGTTCAAGAACTTGCTAGCAGAATGGCTGCAAAAACAGCAGATGTAGTGAAAACATTAATGAAAATGGGAGTTATGGCAACAGCTACTCAATCTTTAGAGGCAGATACTGCTGCAATAGTTGCGGCTGAATTGGGCCACAAGGTCAAATTAGTTAATGAAGATGATATATTAAAAGAAATTGAAGATGAAAAAGATCCGGAGAATTCTCTAATAACTAGGGCACCAGTTGTTACTATTATGGGCCATGTAGATCATGGGAAAACCAGCATACTAGATGTTTTTAGAAGTTCAAATGTTGTTTCAGGTGAGTCTGGTGGAATTACACAACATATTGGAGCCTACCAAATAAAAAGTAATGACAAAAAAATTACTTTTATTGATACCCCAGGGCACGCAGCATTTTCAAGTATGAGGGCTAGAGGAACGAAATCAACAGATATAATTATTTTAGTTGTTGCAGCAGATGACGGCATAAAACCTCAAACAATTGAATCTATTGCTCATGCTAAATCAGCAAACGTTCCAATAATAGTTGCAATTAATAAAATGGATCTTCCTAGTGCGGATCCTGATAAAGTTAGAAAAGAACTATTACAACACGAAATTATTGTGGAAAAATTAAAGGGCGAAGTTTTAGACGTTGAAGTTTCAGCTCTTAAAAAATTAAATTTTGCAAAACTTGAAGAAGCGATTAATTTACAAGCAGATTTACTAAATTTAAAAGCTAATCCGAATAGGAGCGCAAGAGGTATAATCATAGAATCTAAATTAGAAAAAGGCAGAGGTTCGATAGCTACAGTTCTTGTTCAAAAAGGAACTTTAAAAGTCGGTGACATATTTGTGTCAGGTTCAGAATGGGGAAAGGTAAAAGCGTTAGTTAACGACAATGGTGAAAAAATTAAAGAGGCAGAACCATCTATGCCTGTTGAAGTCTTAGGATTTGATTCTAACCCTCTAGCGGGCGATGACTTTATTGTTGTTGAAAGTGAAAATAATGCAAGGAAAATAGCAGAATATCGTTTTGGTAAAAAACAAATTAAAAAAAATACAGTTGTAAAAACAAATGTTGAAGAAATGTTTGAACAAATTTCTACAGGTAAAGCAACTTCTCTTCCTGTCATTATTAAAGCTGATGTTCAAGGATCAGCAGAAGCAATCGAAAATTCAATCACTAAACTTTCTACGGATGAAGTTAAGACAAGTGTTCTTTTTAAGGGAGTTGGGGCAATTACAGAAAGCGATGTTTCTTTAGCCTATTCTGGCAAAGGATTTATTGTTGGGTTTAATGTCAGAGCAATTCCCCAAGCAAGAGATATGGCAAAAAGAGATGGAGTTGATATTAGGTACTATTCAATTATTTACGAATTGATTGATGATATAAAAAATCTTTTAAGTGGGTTACTAAAACCAGACACGAAAGAGAATATTACCGGTCAAGTTGAAATAAGAGAGGTGTTTTCTATTTCTAAAGTTGGTAATATTGCTGGTTGTTTTGTTAAAGAGGGTATAATTTCAAGAAACTCTAAAATTAGACTTTTAAGAGATAGTGTAGTTATTTATACAGGTACAATCAGTAGTTTAAAAAGATTTAAGAATGAAGTTAAAGAAGTTAAAATTGGCTATGAATGTGGAGTAATGATTGAAAATTATTCTGACATAAAAGTAAATGATATAATTGAAACATATGAAATAGTTGAAACAATAAGAAAATTATAAGTAAAGATATTACAATGTCATTTAATCAAATGTCTTCACAGAGGCAAATTCGATTTGGAGAAGTTATTAGGTCTCTGATGAGTGAATGTCTAATCAGATCTGATTTTTATGAAAATGAAATCAATTTAAATTCGATAACTATTTCATATGTAAAAATGTCAAAAGATTTAAAAATAGCTAATATTTACTTTATGCCTCTAGGAGGAGGAAAAAAAGATAAATTTTTAGATTATTTAAATAATAACAAACATATTTTTCAGAAATATATTTCATCAGCAAAATTAAAGTCTAAATTCACACCAAAAATAAATTTTTATATTGATGATTCTTTCGATGAGGCTGAAAAAATAGAAAATCTTTTACTCAATGAAAAAGTATTAAGAGATTTAAATAATGATTAACCTCCAAGGTTGGCTCAATGTATATAAGCCAATAAATATAAGTTCTTTTAGTGCGATACGAAAAATAAAAAAAAAATTTAATCTATATAAAATCGGCCATGCAGGAACATTGGACCCATTAGCAGAGGGAATCTTGCCAATTGCAATTGGAAAAACAACAAAACTAATTTCATTTATAAATAACGCAACTAAAGAATATATATTTGAAATTAAATGGGGAGAGCAAACTTCTACTGATGATAAAGAAGGAAAAATTATAAATAAGTCAAAAATTATTCCGACAATTGACGAAATTGAATTTAAATTAAAAGAGTTTAAAGGATTAATTAAACAAATCCCTCCCAAAGCCTCTGCAGTTAAAATAAACGGTGAGAGAGCTTACAAACTTTTGAGATCTAATGATAAATTTGAATTAAAAAATAAGCTTGTTTATCTTTATAGTTCAAAAATAATAAGTGATTCAGATCATCAAATTACAAAAATAAAAGTAGAATGTGGCAAAGGATTTTATATTAGAAGTTTAGCGCGAGATTTAGCTGATTCACTTAATACCAAAGGTCATATATATTCCTTGAAAAGGATAAAAGTAGGAAAATTTGATATTAAAAATGCGATTTTACTGGACGATTTGCTAAAAATAAGACAAACGCTCCAAGGATTTAGAGGTTTCTATTCTTCAGTTTCTATGCTGGACGACATCTTGGCATATGAAATTGATGATGAGAAAGAAATAACTTTTCTTTCTCAGGGCAAATCAATAACTATTGATATTAATAAATTATTGAATCCCTCTCTGAGCTCGATTGATAGAAAAATAATTTTTCTAACAAATAAAGGAAGTATTCTTTCTTTTGGCAAACTTGATGGAAATTTGTTTAAGCCGATAAAAGTTTTAATATAGGAGAAGTGATGTCGATAACTAAAGAAAATAAAAAAGAAATTATTTCAAAATTTGCAACTAACAAAAAGGACACAGGCTCTGCAGAAGTGCAAATTGCTGTTATTAGCGAAAGAATAAATAATTTAATAGAGCATTTTAAAAATCATAAGCATGACAATCATTCTAAAAGGGGTTTGCTGGCTCTTGTAAATAAAAGAAAAAAATTATTAAGTTATTTATTAAAGAAAGATAATTTAAAATATAAGGATATTATAAAAAAACTTAATATACGTGGATAGAAATCTATAGAAATTTAAAAAAAAGTAGGAAATAGGAAAAATAATGTTTGATATAAATAAAATTGAAATTGATTGGGTAGGAAAAAAATTAACTTTAGAAACGGGTAAAATAGCAAGACAGGCAGATGCTTCAGTTGTTGCTACTTATGGTGGCACTACTGTCATGGCAAATGTTGTCTCAGCAAAAAAAGCAAAGCCAGATATAGATTTTTTTCCACTAACAGTAAATTATCAAGAAAAATTTTATGCTGTAGGAAAAATTCCAGGAGGATTTTTTAAAAGAGAGGCAAGACCAACAGAAAAAGAAACTTTAATATGCCGTTTGATTGATAGACCGATTAGACCTCTTTTTCATAAAGATTTTAAAAACGAAACTCAAGTAATGTGTACAGTCTTGTCTCATGATCAAGAAAATGATTCTGATATTGTCTCATTGATAGCCGCTAGTGCTGCTATTACTTTGTCTGGACTGCCATTTATGGGACCATTAGGAGCTACAAAAATTGCAATGATTGATGATAAATTTGTTGCTAATCCAACATTAACTGAAATGAAAAATTCAAATTTAGAACTTGTTGTGGCAGGAACTAGTCAAGGTGTATTAATGGTTGAGTCTGAAGCTCAACAATTATCAGAAGAACAAATGTTAGAAGCAGTAGTTATGGGTCAAGAAATTTATAAAGAGGTAATTGATGCCATTATTAATCTTGCAAAAAAGGCAGCGAAAGAGCCTTGGGATATTTCTGAAAAAGATGAAGAAATTAAAAATCTTCCTTCTGAAATTGAAAAAAATTATAAAAATAAATTTATAGAAGCTTATAAGATTCAAGAAAAACAAAAAAGATCTGAATTATTAAATGAGATAAGAGCTGAAATTAATGAAAAACATGTGTCTGAAACAATATCCACGGTGATTATTGGGGACGCTACAAAATCTATTGAAAAAGATATTGTTAGAAGTGAATTGTTAAAAAATGGAAACAGAATAGATGGTCGTGATACAAAAACTATTCGTCCAATTAAATGTGAAGTTGGCGTTCTTGAAAGAACACATGGTTCAGCTCTCTTTACTAGAGGAGAAACGCAAGCTTTAGTTGTAACAACTCTTGGTACCGGTTTAGATGAACAAAGAATTGATGCTATTGAAGGCGAATATAGAGAGAACTTTATGTTACATTATAATTTTCCTCCTTATTCAGTAGGAGAAGTTGGGAGAGCGGGCTCTACTAGTCGTCGTGAAATTGGTCATGGCAAACTAGCTTGGAGAGCTGTTCATCCTATGTTGCCATCTGCAGAAAAATTTCCATATACATATAGAGTTGTATCTGAAATTACTGAATCAAACGGATCGAGTTCTATGGCAACAGTTTGTGGAACATCTTTATCAATGATGGATGCAGGTGTACCTCTAGAAAAGCCAATAGCAGGAATTGCTATGGGTTTAATTAAAGAAGACTCAAACTATGTAATTTTATCAGATATTTTAGGTGATGAAGATCATTTAGGTGATATGGATTTTAAAGTAGCTGGAACAAAAGATGGCATTACATCTCTTCAAATGGATATTAAAATTACAAGCATTACTTCTGAAATTATGAAAGAAGCACTTGCCCAGGCTAAGGAAGGTAGATTGCATATCTTAGATGAAATGGCAAAAGCAATTGATAAATCCAGAGATAGTATTTCAGATTACGCGCCTACCATAACTACAATCCAAGTTCACAAAGATAAAATTCGTGAAGTTATTGGCAAAGGAGGGGCCGTTATTCGTGAAATTACAGAAAAAACAGGAGCCAAAATTGAAATTAATGATGCAGGATTAGTTAGCATTGCTGCTGTTGATGGGGAATCTGGACAAGCTGCTATTGATTGGATTAATAGTATCGTTGAAGAACCTGAAATTGGAAAAATTTATGAAGGTAAAGTTGTTAAATTAATGGATTTCGGTGCCTTTGTTAATTTTATGGGTTCACGTGATGGTCTTGTTCATATTAGTCAACTCAAAAAAGAACGTGTTGAAAAAGTTAGCGATGTTGTCAATGAAGGAGATTTAGTTAAAGTTAAAGTTCTTGATATTGATTCCAGAGGAAAAGTAAAATTATCAATGAAAGAAGTCGAGTCTGAATAAATTTAGGCAATGATAAACCTTCCAACACTTATTGGTCATAGGGGGGTAAAAAATTTAGCTCCAGAAAATACAATTCAATCAATTGAATTAGCTATCCAATTGGGTCTAAAATGGATTGAAATTGATGTTAAGGTATCAAAAGATTCAGTGCCTTTTTTATTACATGACGACAATCTTGACAGAACAACCACTGGGATAGGGTGTGCTGCTAATTATATGTATCAAGATATCAAAAAACTAGATGCAGGTAAATTTTTTTATAATAAACCAACTAAAATTTATCCCCCAAAATTAAAAGAAGTTTTATGTCTTTGTTCAGATAACAATATTGGAATTAATATTGAGTTAAAATCAAATTTAGGATTTGAAAAAAAAAATGTTGAAGCTGTTGTCAATTTATTAAATACTTATAAATTTCAAAATCCATATTATTTTTCTAGTTTTGATTGGAAATCTGTTTATAATATTAAAAAATTGCTCCCAAACTCGTTTGCTGGAATATTAATTGATCAATTTAACAAAAATGTTAATTTATATAATATTGTACACACATGTAGGAAATATGATTTGTTTTGTTGTGGCTTTAATGAAAAAATTGTTACCAATGAAGTTTTAGATTTATGTAAAAAAAACAATATTATAGTAACAGTGTATTCATCTAAGAATATTTCAATGAAAAAAGCTAAAAAATTATGGAAAATAGGTGTGGATAGTATTTTTATTGATGATCCAAGTGAATTTATGTTGCGCTAAATTAAAGTTGTGGCATACCTATAACATTAAAACCACAATCAACATAATGAACCTCTCCTGTTACAGCAGCGGATAAGTCGCTGACTAAATATAGAGCTGCATTTCCAACCTCATTTAGTTCAACATTTCTGTTTAAAGGAGAGTTGTCTACTGCAAATTTATAAACTTCTCTAGATTTAAGTATGGCTGCACCAGCTAAGGTTCTCATTGGCCCTGCTGAAATTGCATTTACCCTTATATCTTGACCCCCAAGATCAACACTAAGATATTTAACGCTTGTTTCCAAAGCTGCTTTTGCTACGCCCATTACATTGTAGTTTGGAATGACTTTGTTTGCTCCATAAAAACTTAATGTTAACAAACTGCCCCCATTACTCATCAATTTTGATGCATATTTAGAAATTTCAGTAAATGAAAAGCAAGAAATATTAAGTGTATTGATAAAATTTTTTTTAGACGTTGTGATATATCGTCCATTCAATTCATTTTTATCTGAAAATGCCACAGCATGAATTACAAAATCAATTTTTTCCCATTGCTTATTTATATTACCAAAACAATTTTCTATTGCTTTTTTTTCAGAAAAATCACATTCCAGTAAAAAATTACTGTTTATTTGTTTTGCTAAGGGCTCTACCCTTTTTAAAAGAGTTTTGTTTTGATATGTAAGTGCGAGTTCAGCTCCATGCTCAGATAATTTTTTAGCAATACCCCATGCAATAGAATGATCATTTGCAATACCGAATATAATACCTCGTTTATTTTTAAGCATTAAATCTAGAAAAAATTAAAGTTGCATTAGTTCCGCCAAAGCCAAAGCTATTAGACATGATATTTTGAATATCATCTTTTTCTATTGAGTTTAGAAGGACATTATGATTTTTTGCAGCATTGTCTAAATTTGCTATATTTGCAGAACCGCTTAAAAAATTATTTTTCATCATTAAAATGCAATATATAGCTTCATGCACACCAGTTGCACCTAACGAATGACCGGTTAACGACTTGGTTGAGCTAATATATGGTATATTATCATCAAAAATCTCCTTGATAGCTTCTAATTCTTTAATGTCACCAATAGGAGTGCTTGTTCCGTGAGAATTAATATAATCAATATTACCGTTAATACTTTTAAGGGCTTGTTTCATACTTCTAACTGCTCCCTCACCAGATGGTTGAACCATATCAAATCCGTCTGATGTTGCTCCATAACCAGTAATTTCAGCATAAATTTTTGCACTTCTTGCTTTGGCGTGCTCAAGTTCTTCTAATACAATTGTTCCTCCACCTCCAGCAATAACAAATCCATCTCTATCTGAATCATAAGCCCTTGATGCAATTTCTGGTGTTTCATTATATTTTGATGATAGGGCCCCCATGGCATCAAATAAAACTGACATTGTCCAATGCAACTCTTCTCCCCCACCAGCAAAAATTATTTTTTGTTTTCCTAATTGAATAAGCTCAAAAGAATTACCAATACAGTGACTACTTGTTGAACAGGCTGATGAAATTGAATAGTTCACGCCTTTTATTTTAAAAGGTGTTGCTAAAGTTGCTGTATTAGTACTCGACATTGTTCTTGGTACCATGTACGGGCCAATTTTTTTAGCCCCTCGCGCCCTAGCTATTTCATAAGCTTTTAAGAAATTTTGAGTAGAAGGACCTCCTGATCCAACTATAATACCGGTCATTTCGTTTGAAATTTCCTTTTCTTCTAAACCAGCATCTTCTATTGCATTTTTCATGGCAATGTAATTAAATGCAGCTCCATCCCCCATAAATCTCAATATTTTTCGATCTATATTTTCTTCTAAATTAATATTCGGCTTTCCATGAACAAGACTACGAAAAGAAAATTCTTCATATTCAGGTGCTTTTATAATTCCTGATTTGAGATTCTTTAAACTTTCAACAACATCTTTTTTTGAATTACCTATACAAGAAACTATACCTATACCAGTTACTACAACACGTTTCATTAATTATTCTTTGGAGCTAAATAAACCAACTTTCATATCTTTAACTTCATAGATTGATTTACCATCAGCTTTCATGATGCCATCAGCAATACCCATTATAAGTTTTCTCAAAATTAATTTTTTAAGAGATATGTGGTATGTGACTGTTTTTACTGTTTTTAAAACTTGTCCACTAAACTTTACCTCTCCAACTCCAAGAGCCCTGCCTTTTCCTGGCTGGCCAAGCCATCCAAGATAAAATCCTACAAGTTGCCACATCGCATCTAAACCTAGACACCCAGGCATAACAGGGTCATTTTTAAAGTGACAATCAAAAAACCACAAGTTTGATTTTATATCAAGCTCTGCTATGATTTCTCCTTTAGAGAAGTTTCCACCATTTTCGTTAATATTAACAATTCTATCAAACATTAAAAGAGGAGGCAGAGGTAGTTGTGCATTACCCTTACCAAATAATAAACCTTTAGCACATTCTATTAACTGATCGTAGTTAAAAGAGTTTTGTTTCATAATTAATTATAAATATAGGTTTGTAAAATATTATCAATTACTACTTTATAAATCTAAATCTTATTTTTTTTGTAATTTATACAATTGTCATTTTTTATAGTTATTATATTCCTAATAATACAAGATTTAGTGTCAATCATTGTTATAACATTTTTTTCATTTTTCAATTGAAGTAAATAATTAATAGTTTTTTGAGCTGTTATTATGCCGGCTAAACCAGTTGCTGTTCCCATAACACCCACACTTTCGCATCTAGCTAGTTTCGGTTCTTCAGTATTAGGAAAAATACACTGAAGACAAATGTGATTATCAATTGCATTTTTAAACAAAATAACTTGAGCATCAAAACCTATTACTGAAGAGCTAATGAGTGGTATGCAATGAGTCACACAGTATTTGTTAATTAATTTCATTGTTTGCCAATTATCTGATGCATCAATAATGATTGAGGAATTTTTTAATAAATTTATATTTTTCTTAGTAATATTTTTATCATAGGATTTAATTTCTGAATCAGGATTAATTCCAAGCAGTTTTTGTTTTGCTACAAAAGCTTTATTTTTTCCTATATCTTTTATTGAATAAAGTAATTGGCGATTTAAATTTGTTTTTTGAACAATATCTTTGTCAAATAAGTTAAGTTTTTTTACTCCACTTGCAACCAAGTATTGAGAAGTAGGACATCCTATACCTCCAAGACCAATCACACTAATTTTCTTTTTTTGTAAATTATTAAAAATAGGTAAATCAAATTCTTTCAATATAAGTTGACGAGAAAATATTTCGAGCTCTTGTTCTGTTATTTTCATTATTTTATTTTAATTTATAAAATTATCTATGAACTGAACTATTTCCTTAGCTACATTCAACTTAGTCATTTTTTTTAGATGTATAGTTTTATTTTTGCTTATTATTGAAACTTTGTTTTCATCAGCACCAAAAATTTTATTTCTAAAAGTAATTTTATTAACCACTATAGCGTCACATTTTTTTGAAAGTAGTTTTAGTTCAGCATTCGCCAAACAATCATCTGTCTCAGCAGCAAAACCGATCACTATTTTGGGACGATTTTTTTTAATAGAAGAAACATATTTTAAAATATCAGGAGTTTTTTTAAACGAAATAGTGTTTAGTTCTTCTTTTTTTATTTTAGAATATTTTTGATATTTTGGAGATACATCGCTTACAGCAGCGGTAAAAATACCAACATCTACTTTTGCCTCTGCACATTTTTTTACAGCTAGGTGCATTTCTTTAGCTGTCTTTACATTTATAAGTTTAATTTTTGAAGGAGCCTGAATGTTAGTTGGTCCACTTATCAAAATAACTCTAGCTCCACACAACATTAGTTGGCGAGCTATCTCATATCCTTGTTTTCCTGAAGAGTGATTGGAAAAATATCTAATAGGATCAATAGCCTCTACAGTTGGACCTGCTGTAACTAAACATTTTTTATTTTTAAATGTTTGAGATTTATTTAAATACATTAATATTATTTCACAAATTTTGTTGGTATCACTTAACCTTCCAAGCCCAATTTCTTTACATGATAAATAACCATATTCAGGACCAACAAATTCAACACCAATTTTTTTTAGCTTTAACACATTTTGTTGATTGATAGAATTATTCCACATTTCTACATTCATCGCTGGAATAAAAACAACCTGTTTATCAGAGGCAATTAATGCTGTGCTAGCTAAATCATTTGCGTAACCATTTGCATATTTAGCAATAATATTTGCTGTGGCAGGGCAAACAACAATCAAATCAGCTTTTCTTGTTAATCTTATATGCAGCATTTTATTATTTTTTTCTGAGGAATCCAAATATATTTTCCCATTGATTATTTTTTCTACTTTATTGATTTTTGTCATTATTTGAGCATTTTTCGTTATGATACAATTAATATATATTTTACTATTTGATAAATTTTTAAGAATTTCAGGACATTTTTTTATAGCTATAGAACCACATATAATAAAAAGAAGATTCACTATATTTTATATCCAATATGAATAGCAACAATCCCATTAAATATATTTAAATATTTCAATTCTTTAAAACCTATATGCTGCATTTTGGACAACAAGTATTCTTGCATTGGAAATTGATTAATACTTTCCCCAAGATATTTGTAAGCATTTTTATTTTTGGCAACGTTTTCACCAATCCAAGGTATAATTTTTTTTTTGTAGTTTGAATACAATGAATTAACTAGATTGGATTCTGGCGTACTAAACTCCAAACAATAAAATGCTCCACCTGGTTTCAAAATTCTTAATGCTTCTTTTAGCGCTTTATCTATATAAGTAATATTTCTTAGACAAAAGGAAATTATATATTTATCAAAAACATTTCTTTTAAAAGGCAGATCTTCAGCATTAGCATTTAGAAATTTTATATTGTGATTATTATATTTTTTTAAGCGATTTTTAGCAATATTAAGCATTTCTAAATTTAGATCAACTGAATATATTGAGCCTTTAAAATTTTTTTTAATAATTAATTCAACCAAGTCACCCGTTCCTGAACCAATATCAACAATGTCATCGGTTAATTGAATATTCATAAGATGAATCAGTTCTTTTTTCCAATACCGATGAGCACCTAAGCTCATAATATCATTCATTAAATCATAATCTGTCGCTACATCAGAAAAAACACGCTGTACTAAAGATGTTTTTTTAATTGCTGTAACTTTTCTTTTGCCAAAACTTGTTTTTAGATTATCCATATTTTTTATATGCCCGAACTCCCTGAAGTAGAAACATCAATTAGAGGTTTAAGCCAATTAATTAATACTACAATAATTAAGATAGAAGTCCATACTGTTAAATTAAGATATCCTATACCAAAAAATATTTATAAAATACTTAAAGGTACAACAATAATTGATATTAAAAGAATAGGTAAATATATCCTTATTTATCTTAAAAAAAACCTTTTGTTAGTTATTCATCTTGGAATGTCTGGTAGATTACGCATATTAAAAAAAAACATCTATAAAAAAGAGAAACACGATCATTTTGTTTTAATAAATGACAAAGATTATTTAATTATATTTAATGATCCAAGAAAATTTGGTTTTATTGATTTTTCTGCAATTAACTTAATTCTAAAAAGGGATTATATTCTTAAATTAGGGATTGATGCATTAGATTCTAAACTTAAACCCTCTTATTTATTTTCTAAAATTAGTAAATCTGTTGTGCCAATAAAGCAAATTTTACTTGATCAAAAGATTATTGCAGGAATTGGTAACATTTATGCAAGCGAGATACTTTATGATGCAAAAATATCACCTCTCGTTCGTGGTAAAGACCTAACAATAGAAGATTTGCAATTATTAATAGGTTCTATTAGAAAAATCCTTAAAAAAGCAATTAATGCAGGAGGCTCAACCCTTAAAGATTATGTTTCAACAGATGGAACAGTAGGTAATTTTCAATATAGTTTTAAAGTTTACAATAAGTCAGGTGAAAAAATAATGGGTCATCCTATAAAAAAAATAATTCAGTATGGTAGATCAACATTTTATTGTCCTGCTATTCAAAAAAAATAAATGTTACTAATTAATTTAATTGACATTAAAACGTTCCTAAATATAAGTGAGTTCTAATGGCAAATCATAAATCAGCAATAAAAAGAGCTCGTCAAACGTTAAAAAAAAACGAAATTAACAAGCAGATACTTACTAGAATTAAAACTAATATCAATAAATTTGTTGAAAATATTAAATCCAAAGATAATGCAGAAATCCGAAAAACATTTAGCCTTATCAATTCTTCTTTAGCAAGAGCAGCCAAAAAAGGGCTAGTTAAAAAAGAATTTGTCTCTAGAAAGTTATCCTCGTTATCAAAACAAATAAAAAATATTTAATAAATTTTCAATTTTTTTTACTTTTCTTCTTGCCAAAAATCTCTAAAGAGTGTTCTCTAAGTTTTTAAATTGGTGATTTAATATTTTGTGACTTTCGGTTCTTTGCACAGAATTATAATTTTAAAGACCGAAAACTGGTGGGTGAATGGAAGATACTTTTTTAGATTTTAATGAAAAAAAATGGCCACTTCTAAAAAAGGATCTAAAAAAAATAGTAGGTGATACTGCTTATAACAACTGGTTAAAACAACTCTCTTTTATTTCTATAGAAGATAAAATTATTACATTCTCTGTTCCAACCAAATTTCTCAGAGATTGGATTGTAAATAATTATTCTGATAAAATTAAAAATGAATGTAAAAAATACCTTGCAGTAATAGATACTATTAAATTTGTTGTAAAACCTGTTGGTGGCAGAGTTGTACCCGGAACAACAAGAACTATAAAAAGTACTGATAATCATTGGAAATCAACCCTAGATATTCGTTCTAATCAAACCTCTTCATATCCCAGCGATTTTGGGGCCCCATTGGATCCTAGATTTACTTTTGATAATTTTGTAGTGGGTAAACCAAATGAATTAGCATTTGCTGCCTCACAAAGAGTCGCTGAGTCTGAAAACGTAACATTTAATCCTTTATTTCTATATGGAGGTGTTGGTTTAGGTAAAACTCATTTAATGCATGCTATTGGCTGGAAAATAAAAGAACTACTACCAGACAGAAAAGTAGTTTATCTTTCAGCTGAAAAATTTATGTATCAGTTCGTCAGAGCTCTTAGATACAAAGATACATCTGCTTTTAAAGAACAATTTAGGTCTATAGACGTGTTAATGATAGATGATGTGCAGTTTATAAGTGGAAAAGATAATACTCAAGAAGAGTTTTTTCATACATTTAATGCCCTCATAGAACAGAATAGACAAATAGTTATTTCAGCTGATAAATCACCCTCTGACTTAGATGGTGTTCAAGAAAGATTAAAATCAAGACTAGGTTGTGGTTTAGTAGCAGATATACACCCAACAACGTATGAATTAAGATTAGGTATTTTAATTGAGAAAGCACAAAAAAGAGGAGTTGAAATTCCACCCAAAGTTTTAGAGTTTTTATCTCATCGAATAGTATCTAATGTTAGGGAAATGGAAGGAGCATTAAACAGATTAGTAGCCCATGCTACACTTGTGGGCACTTCAATAACTGTTGAAACTGCCCAGTTAGTTCTTCAAGATCTTCTGAAATCGAATAATAAAAAAATTACAATTGAAGAAATTCAAAAAAAAGTTGCTGAGCATTTTAATATTAGATTAACTGATATGCATTCTCCTCGTCGTTCAAGGTCTGTCGCAAGACCACGTCAAATAGCTATGTATTTAGCAAAAAATATTACTTCCAGATCTTTGCCCGAAATAGGGCGTAAGTTTGGCGGAAGAGATCATACTACAGTAATGCATGCTGTTAAAAAAATTGAAGAGCTAAAGCAAGAAGACAACAATTTTAATGAGGATATTGAGTTATTAAAAAGATTAATAGATTCTTAAGGTATTTATTATTATAAATTTAATTAATGAAGCTAATAGTTGAAAAAAATATTATTTTTAAATCTCTATCGCATGTACAGAGTATTGTTGAGAGAAAAAACACCCTTCCAATACTTGCTAACATATTAATTGAGGCAAAAGATAATTCTTTAGTTTTATCGGCGACTGATATGGATATATCTATTACTGAAAAGCTAAATTGTGATATCATTGAGGAGGGATCAACCACTGTTTCAGCTCATATGTTATATGATATCATTAGAAAACTTCCAGATTCTAGCGAAATAGAGTTTATCTCTAATGATGGTAAAATTATCACGCTTAGATCTGGCAAATCAAAATTTTCACTAGGATGCCTTCCTAAAGAGGATTATCCAATAATTGAAATAGGCAAATTAGAAAATGAGATAAACTTAGAATCTGATCAATTACTTAAACTTATAAATAAAACTCGTTTTGCAATCTCAAGCGAAGAGACAAGATATTTTCTTAATGGTGTTTATTTTCAAAAAAAAATATTTGACAATCAAAGCTTGTTATCTGTAGTTGCAACTGATGGTCATAGATTAGCAAAAGTAGATTTTGAGTATGAAGCAAACTCACAAGATATATCTGGAGTTATAATTCCTAAAAAAACCGTTAATGAATTATATAAACTGCTTGTAGACTATAATGGTCCTATAAAAATTAATCTTAACTCAAATAAAATAGTTTTTTTTATAAATGAATCCATTCTTATTTCTAAGCTAATTGATGGTAATTTTCCTGATTACCGTAAAGTAATTCCAAATGAAAATTATAATATTTTAAAAATTAATCGACATGATTTTAGTTTAGCAGTTGATCGTGTTAGTACAATCACAAGTGATCAATCCCCAGTTATTAAGTTTAAGTTGCTTAACAACCTTATGAACATGACTTCAGTAAACTCAGAGAATGGAACAGCTACAGAAGATATTGTTACTGAATATTCAGGTAAAGAAATTGAAATCGGTTTTAATTCTAAATATATATTAGAAATGATTAATAATCTTGAAGATGAAGTTATAATTTTGAGCTTTAAAGATTCCGCATCACCTGTTACTGCAATTGAAGAATCTAATCCTAATTTAGTTTATGTATTAATGCCAATGAGGGTTTGATTTTTCTTGAGTTATTTTCAAAGTATTAGTTTAACAAACTATAGAAATTTTTTTGATACAAATTTTTATTTTGATAAAGGTTGTAATATAATTATTGGTAAAAATGGTTCAGGGAAAACAAATATTCTTGAATCAATTTCTTTGTTTGAAAAAGGGAGGGGTTTTAGAAAAGACAATATTCAAAACTTAATTAATTATCAAACCAATGAGAAATTTTTTAAAATAAGTTCTATTTTCAATAACAATAATAATGAGATCTTCGTATCTGTGTTTAGTCATAATATAAATGAAAAATATTTAAAAAAAATACTAGTAAATGAAAGCTCTGAATTAAATTCAATTAAATATTTTGGTAATTTACTATCTATAATTCATTTTTTGCCTGAAATGGAAAGGTTATTTGTTGCTTCACCGATCATGAGAAGAAATTTTTTAGATAGGTTAATATATACTAATGATAAAAATTATAGTTTGTTAATTAGTAATTACAAAAAAACATTGTATGCAAGACAACAAGTTCTAAAAAAAATAAATTATGACGAAGAATGGATTGCTAATTTAGAAAAAAATATTGCTAGTTTTGGTTCAACAATTTATAAAAAAAGAATCGACTATATCGATACAATTAATTTAAAACTCAAAAAATTAGATGTCCTAAAAAATTATTCAAATAATATAGCTATTAAAATAAAAGATAAATTTTTATTAGCAAATAAGGAAATCATTAATGATAAAGAAAGGTACATAGCAGTTTTGAATAATAATAGAAAATTGGACTTATTAGCAGGAGGGTGCACGATAGGGCCGCACAGATCTGATATTATCGGATATAGTATTGATAATAATATCGGTATCAATCAATTTTCAACAGGACAACAAAAAACAGTAGTTTTGTTAATTATTTTAGCCCAGTGTAAATTTTTAATCGAAGACCATAATTTGAAACCAATTATATTATTGGATGAAGTTTGTTCTCATTTAGATTCTGATAATCGCGAACTATTACTACATCTTACTCAATTACTAGATGTACAAATTTTTATGACAGGTACTGAAAAAAATTTTTTTTCTTTTCTATCTACAAAGGCTCAGTATTGTAATATAACATAAATAATATGAATTCATCTAGCTATTCATCTGAATCAATCAAAGTTCTTAAGGGTTTAGAAGCTGTTAGAAAAAGACCTGGGATGTATATTGGGGATACAGATGATGGGACTGGTCTTCATCAGATGATTTATGAAGTTGTTGATAATTCTATAGATGAAACTCTAGCAGGTTATTGTACTGATGTATCAGTTCTACTTAATCCTGATGGTACTGTAACAGTAGAGGATAATGGAAGGGGTATTCCTGTTGAAATTCATAAGACTGAAGGTATTTCAGCAGCACAATTAATTATGACTGAACTTCACGCAGGAGGCAAGTTTGATCAAAATAGCTATAAGGTATCCGGAGGCCTTCATGGTGTTGGGGTATCTGTAGTGAATGCTCTTTCAGAAAAACTAGAATTAGAAATTAATCGAGATGGAAAAATATATTTTATGGACTTTATTCATGGCGCTGTAAATCAACAATTAAAAGTAATAGGTGATTCAAAGAAAACAGAGCAGGATAATTTATTTACAGGAACAAAGATATCTTTTATGCCATCAAGTAAAACATTTCAAAATATACAGTTTAATTTTAAAACTATTGAAAATAGACTTAGAGAACTAGCTTTTTTGAATACTGGTGTAAAAATTGATTTTATAGATAGAAGATCATCAAGTGAAAAAAAAATTGAATTTAAATTTGAAGGCGGAATTAATGAATACGTAAGATACTTAAATCAAAGTAAAAATCCTATTCACAACGTTCCAATTTATTTTATGGCGAAAAAAAATAATGTAATAGTTGAATGTTCCTTGCAATGGACTGATAGTTATCATGAAAATACACTGTGTTTTACCAATAATATTGCTCAAAGAGATGGAGGAACTCATCTAGCGGGTTTTAGAGGAGCTTTAACGAGGAGTTTAGTTAGTTATATTAATACTAATCCTAAATACAATAATGTCAATGTTACTGGGGATGATGCGAGAGAGGGATTGACTAGTATAATTTCAATTAAGTTATCAGATCCTAAATTTTCAAGTCAAACAAAAGATAAACTGGTTTCATCAGAGGTAAGACCTGTAGTTGAATCAGTTAGTTTACGTAAGCTTGAGCAATGGATGGAAGAGAATCCTAATGAAATAAAAAAAGTAATAGATAAAGTAATTGAAGCATCAACAGCTAGAGAAGCGGCTAGAAAAGCAAGAGAACTTACTAGAAGAAAAACTGGTCTTGATAGTTCGGCACTTCCAGGTAAACTTGCCGACTGTCAAGAAAAGAATCCAGAAGAATCAGAAATATTTATAGTTGAAGGAGACTCAGCAGGAGGATCAGCTAAACAAGGAAGAGATAGAAAAAACCAGGCAATTCTTCCTATAAGAGGAAAAATTTTGAATGTAGAACGAGCAAATCTTAAACAAATTCTTACAAGCAATGAAATAGGAACATTAATAACCGCTATAGGTGCAGGCGTTGGCAATCCTTCAGAAAACTTAGAAGAAGATAAATCTGATGGAAAATTTGATTTAGATAAAATGAGATATCATAAGGTAATAATAATGACGGATGCAGATGTTGATGGAAGCCATATCAGAACATTACTCTTAACCTTTTTTTATAGACATATGAGGCCTATGATTGAGGCAGGTAGATTATATATAGCTCAACCTCCACTTTATAGAGTTAAAAGAGGAACCTCCGTACAATACCTAAAGGACGAAACAGCAATGGAAGAGTTTTTAATAAATGAAGGTTCAAAAAATCTTATTTTAGAAACTCCAACATCAGATAATAAAATTAAACGAATTAGTGGAAAAGATTTGTTATCTTTAATCAATCTAGCAAAAAAATCACAAAAACTTATTTTGCCATTAACAAGAAGAATTGATAATAAAAAAGTAATTGAGCAAGCGGCAGTAATTGCAGCCCTTAAACCAGAATCTCTTAATGATGAAAAAATAGGACTTGAAATTGCAAAATATTTACAGCTTAGACTCAATACAATTGAAGATAAAGTCTGGAAAGTCAAATATCAAAGAGATAGACTAATTATTTATAGACAAGAAAGAGGAGTAAAGCAGTCTTTTGAAATTAATAAGGAATTTCTTATTACTCCAGAAGCAAAATTATTAAATGATCTCAGAAAATCTCTGATGGAAAATTTTGGAATATTAAAAAATGGATGCGCTGGTATTATTAAAAATGCATCATCAGAATACCAAATTAATGGCCCGCTTGATCTTATTGAAAAAGTTTTAGAAATAGGAAAAACTGGAATCCAGATTAATCGCTATAAAGGCTTAGGTGAAATGAATCCGGAACAATTATGGGAAACAACATTGGATAAAAATTATAGATCACTAATATCTGTCAAGATTGATGAGGTAAATGAAGCAAATACTTTGTTCGAAACATTGATGGGTGATGTTGTAGAAGGTAGAAGAAATTTTATTCAAGAAAACTCACTTAAAGTAGCAAACTTAGATATTTAATCTAGTTTAAGTTATGAGTAACTTATCTAACTCAGTTTCAAATAATATTCTACTAAGTAATCTAATCAATATTCGATGGATTGCTATTTTTGGACAGCTTTTTGCAATTTTAATTACTGTTTTTTATTTTAAGATTAATATTCCTTTATTTGCGTGTTTATCAATTATAGTAGTTTCTTCAATTGTAAATTTGATAAGTTTTTTTACTAAAAAGGTTAATAATTATTTATCAGATAGAGAAGCATTTTATTTTTTACTTTTTGATACCCTACAACTAGGTATTTTATTATATTTAACTGGAGGAATATACAATCCATTTGCGTTATTGTTAATTGCCCCTTTAATTATTTCTGCTTCTTATTTACCAATTGTTTTTTCAATTATTTTGTCTTCATTATCAATTTTAACTGTAATATTCATAAGTTATTATTATATTTCTATTAATTGGTACGATGTTTTTAATTTTCCAATCCTATACACATATGGACTGATTATTTCTTTAATTATTTCTCTAATTTTTTTAACTACTTACGTTTATCTTTTTGCGAGTTCTGCAAGAAGAATATCACAAGCTCTTTTTCAAACACGATCAGCTTTAGCTAATCAAAAAAAATTATCAGAAGTTGGTTCATTAAGTGCAGCCGCAGTTCATGAATTGAGTACACCTTTAAATACCATTTTTTTAATTCTCAATGATCTTAAAGAGGAAGAATCTTTAAAGTATAATAGAGAAATTAAAAATGAAATAGAATTATTAAAATCTCAAGCAGATAGATGCAAAGATATTCTTCTAAGACTTTCTAAAAATCCGCAAAATTTAAGAGATAATTTTTTTAATAAATCTACTTTATCTAACTTAATTAAAATGAATTTTGATAAATTTAATAATAGAAATATTAAATTGGAAATTATTGTAGATTCTAAGGAAGCAGAACCAATAATAATGTTTAAAGATGAATTAATGTACGGAATAGGTAATATTATACAGAATGCGATTAAATATTCTAACACCCGTGTAGATATTTTTATTTCTTGGAATTCTGATATTATAAAAATTTTAATTAATGACGATGGCTTAGGATTTTCCAAAGAAATCCTTGATAAATTGGGAAATCCATACATAACTGACAATAAAAAAGGTATGGGATTGGGTATTTTTATTGCAAAAAATTTAATAGAAAATATTAGTGGGTCAATTAATTTTTATAATCAAGATAAAAAAGGGGCTAGCGTTGAGATTACTATTGAAAATTTGAAACAAAGTAAATGAATAAAGAATTATTAATAGTAGATGATGATCTTCCTTTTAGAGATAGGCTTTCGAAATCTATGGAAAAAAAGGGATTTATAGTGGAAGCCTATGCAGATTCAAAACAAACAATAAATAGAATAAAAGAAAAAAATTTTGATTATGCTATCGTTGATATGCGTTTGGATGATGGTTCTGGATTAGAATTAATTGAATTTATACAGATAAATAATCCTGATACTAAAACTCTTCTACTTACCGGTTATGGCAATATAGCAACTGCAGTTGCAGCAATAAAATCAGGGGCAATTGATTATTTGCCTAAGCCTGCTGAAATTGATCAAATTTTTGAAGCTTTGACTTCATCTAGGGATATTCTTCCACCCCCTCCTGAGAATCCAATGACAGCAGATAGAGTAAGATGGGAACATATACAAAGAGTTTTTATTCAATGTAATCGTAATGTATCTGAGACTGCCAGACGATTAAGAATGCATAGAAGAACTCTTCAGAGGATTTTAAACAAACACGCACCTAAAGAATGATTTACTCATTATTATTTTTTATTAAATCTAAAAAAATATCCTCTAAATCACTTTCATACGTATTAATTTCTAAAAAATTAATTTTATTGATATTCAATATGTTGATTATTTCTTTCATTTGTGTTTCTTTTTTATCATAATTTAAAATTAATTTATTTGCTTTCATTTCTGCGTGGAATTTATTTAATTCCTTAGGAATATCGTATGATTTATCTAAAATGAAACTAACCGATTTCTTTCCTATTAAATTTAATAGATTTTCTTTAGTATCATTTTTAATCACAGTACCTTTATTTATAATTGTTATACTGTCACAAAGATTCTCAGCCTCTTCTAAATAATGAGTTGTTAAACATACGGTTGTACCCTTACTGTTAAGACTCCTAATATAGTTCCATAAATTATTTCTCAAATTTACATCAACTCCCGCAGTAGGTTCATCAAGTATGATTATTTCAGGATTATGAACAAGGGCTTTTGCAATCAGTAATCTTCTTCTCATTCCTCCAGAAAGTGTTCTTGCATAAGCATTTCTTTGATCCAATAACCCTACGTTGGACAGAATCTCTTCACTTTTTCTATCTTTTTTTCTAACGCCATATAGACCTGCTTGTAATTCTAATAACTCAATTGGAGTAAAAAAAGGATCAATATTGAGTTCCTGAGGCACTATGCCGATTTTTTTTCTACTAAATTTTGCGTTTACATCGATATCAATCCCACAAATTTTGATATTTCCAGAATTTTTTTTAACTAATCCACCTAGGATATTTATGAATGTTGATTTTCCAGCACCGTTTGGACCTAAGAGTCCATAGATTGATCCTTTCGGTATATTTATATTAAAATCAACCAATGCTTTAATTTCTAAATTATTATTTTTGATGAAAGTCTTATTAACGTTATTTGCTTCCACAGAATAATTATAATCAGACATTTTAATAGATATATTCTATATACTTTTTAATAAAATGGACAAACAGAATAGGCTAATATTAATCGACGGTTCAGCATATATTTTCAGAGCATATTATGCCCTACCACCAATGAGTAGAAATGATGGCACTCCGGTTAATGCTGTATTTGGTTTTACAAATATGTTGGTAAAGCTAATTGAAGATTATCAACAAGAAAAATTAATAGTTATTTTTGATGCGGCAAGAGAAAATTTTCGAAATAAAATCTATCCTGAATATAAAGCGAACCGAGGAGAAACTCCTGAAGATTTAATTCCACAGTTTGACTTAATTAAAAATTGTGTTCAGGCATTCAATATCCCTCAATTAGAATTAGAAGGCTATGAAGCTGATGATTTGATTGCAACATATTCTTCTGAAGCAACTAAACTTAACATTCCATCTTTAATAATTTCTTCAGATAAAGATTTGATGCAGTTAGTTAGCGATCAGGTAGAAATGTTAGATCCTATGAAGAATAAAAAAATTGGTATCAATGAAGTTGTTGAAAAATTTGGTGTGGGACCTGAAAAAGTAATTCAAATTCAAGCTCTCACCGGAGATAAAATTGATAATATTCCAGGAGCTCCTGGAATAGGTCCAAAAACTGCTCTTGAATTAATTAAAGAGTATGGTGATATAGAAGGATTGATTCGAAATGTTTATAAAATTAAACAAGAAAAAAGAAGAAATATAATAAAAAATTCTGAAAAAGATATTCGACTGAGTTTAGAATTAGTAAAACTTAATAAAAAAGTCAAACTACCAATATCTATTGATAATATAAAATCTTTTAAAGAAATTAAAAGTAATAAAGATTCAATTAATAAATTTTTAAAAGAGCAAGGCTTTAGAGCTATCCAAAAACGTTTAGAAAATAATTCATATATAAATATAAAAGAGAATAACAAGCTACCTCAAGATGTTGAAATAGTTAATAATTATAAAACTATTTATACAATTTTTGAACTTGTTAAAATTTCAAATCAAATCAACAAAAATGGATTTGTTGCTATAGATACTGAAACAAACTCTCTTGATATAGAAAAAGCTGAATTAATCGGTATTTCTTTGTGTTTTGATGAGGGCAGCTCCTATTATATTCCAATCAATCATAAAGAATTGAAAAGTGATATAAGAGTTAAAAATCAACTTAATGAAAAAGAAGTTATAGAAAAAATTAAGGACATTTGTTCTAATCCAGCTATATTAAAAATTGGTCAAAACATAAAATTTGACATACGAATATTAAAAAAATATGGAATAAATTTTTCTTCAATTGAAGATACAATGTTGATGTCTTATTCTCTTGATAACGGTTTGACCAGACATGGAATGGATGACTTGGCATATAGGCATCTTAATCACTCGACTATAAAATTTAAAGAAATGGTTGGATCTGGAAAAAAACAGATAACATTCGATTACGTTAATATTAAAGATGCAACAAAATATGCAGCAGAGGACACTCTTATTACTTTAAAACTTTATAATTTTTTAAAAACAAGAGTTATTTCTGAAAAAAGTTCTTACATTTATGAAAAAATAGATAAACTACTTATTCAAGTTTTATGTTTGATGGAAGACTTTGGAATTAAGGTCAATCGACAATATTTGAATAAGTTAAGCAATGAATTTTTAAGTGAAAGTAAAAAAAAAGAAAAGCAAATATATAAAATAACAAAAAAAGAATTTAATATTGGTTCCCCTAAGCAGTTAGGTGAAATTCTTTTTTTAGATATGAAGATTAAAGGTGGAAAAAAAACTAAAACAGGAACGTATTCCACTGACTTCGCTATTTTAGAAGATTTGGCATTGAAAGGATTTGATATAGCGAGATTAGTTTTAGATTGGAGAGAGTTAACAAAATTGCGTTCTACCTATACTGAAGCACTTCAAGATCAGATAGATAGCAAAACTGAAAGAGTACACACTTCTTACTCTACAGCGTCAACTTTAACAGGTCGTTTAAGTTCCAATGATCCAAATTTACAAAATATCCCTATAAGAACAGATAATGGAAAAAAAATACGTCATGCTTTTATAGCTGAAACAGGGTATAAACTCGTCAGTTTCGATTATTCACAAATTGAATTACGTTTAGCAGCCGAAATATCGAAAGACAAAAATTTTATCAATGCTTTTGTTAAAGGAGAAGACATTCATTCTTCAACTGCAAAAGAAATATTTAATATTAAAGAAAAGGATTTATCTTCAGAACACAGGAGAAAAGCCAAGGCTATAAATTTTGGTATATTATATGGTATAAGTCCCTATGGATTAGCAAAACAATTATCAATCTCTAATTCGGAAGCGAAAAGATATATTGAAAACTATTTTATCCGCTTTCCCAATATTAAAGATTACATGAATTTTCAGATAAATTTTGCCAAAACAAATAATTATGTTCAAACTATATTTGGTAGGAGATGTAATATTAAAGGAATAAATGATAAAAATTTTGCAGTAAGGGGATTTGCTGAAAGACAATCAATTAATGCACCTATTCAGGGAACTGCTGCTGATATTATCAAACTATCCATGATAGAAATTCATAGAAATATTGTAAGAAATAAAATTGATGCAAGAATGTTATTGCAGGTTCATGATGAACTGGTTTTTGAGATTAAAGAAAATAAAATAAAAGAATCTATTCCTTTTATAAAAGAAATTATGGAAAAAAATCATTTAAATTACAAAGATTTTATCGTCCCCTTAACTGTAGATTACGATGTGGGTAATGATTGGGGGGAGTCTCATTAATTTAAATAACCATTCGTTATTTTGTTGATGTATTAAAATGAAAAACAAAGCAAAAAGAAAGAAAAAATCCAATCCTTTTGCAAAAGATCTAAGAACACCAAAATATAAGCAGAGATTAATTGGAAATAAAAAAGCTTATAATAGAAAGAAAGAAAGAAAGTAGCCTAAAAAGATTCATCAAAAGAATTTTGATCAAGCCATTTTTTTAATTCATGATAACCGCCTACATGTATATTATTAATAATTATTTGAGGAAATGTTTTTGCATTAGGAAATTTTTTAAAAAAATATTCTCTTGTATAATCTTGATCAAGCATATGAATTTTAGGTTTGTGTTTGCTTAATCGGTTTTTTGCTCTATCACAAAAACTACAGTTGGGTTTTGAATAAATTGTAACGTCCATTAAAAGGATTCATCAAAGGAAAGAGCCCTATCAGTTGGTCGCTGATACTCAGACACTCTTTTTTCAAAAAAGTTTGTGACATTTTGTACATCCAAAGCTCTCATAAAATCAAATGGATTTTCAGTATTAAAAACTCTTTCAAATTCAAATAAATCAGCAATTCTATCAGCTACAGCCTCTATATACTGACACATTAATTCTGCATTCATTCCTATTAAGTCAACAGGTAAGGCTGCTGTAACAAATTCTTTTTCAAAAGATACAGCTTCTCTTATAATTTCTTCAAATTCTGATTGAGCTACATCACCTGTTATGAGGCTAATATCTAATATGTCTGTATTGGTTAGAGAATTATTATTATATTTATCACGCAAAGTTTTGAACATAAGTGCTGAAAAACTAAAATGCATTCCTTCATCACGTGCTATCCAGTCATTTGACAACGCTAATCCTGGAAGTAAGCCCCTTTTTCTAAAATAATAAATTGCACAAAACGAACCAGCAAAAAATAAACCTTCTACCAATCCAAAACCAATTAATCTTGTAAGTAAGTTTTGACTTCCATTGAGCCACTTTGCAACCCATTGAGCCTTGTGATTGATACAAGGTACATTTTCAATAGCACTAAACAACTTGTCTTTTTCTTGAGGATCTTTTACATAAGCCTCTATTTGCAAACCATACATCTCCGCATGTATTGATTCATTGAGCATTTGGATTGAAATGAAACAACGTGCTTCAGGTATTAATATTTCTTTGTAAAATCTACTAGCTAAATTTTCATTAATCATAGCTTCAGAATTTGCAAAAAATGCTAATACATTTTTTATAAAATGCTTTTCTCCGTCATTTAAAGTTTGTAAATCTCTCAAATCATCTTGGAGGGAAACCTCTTCAGGTGTCCAAAAAGCTTGAATATGTAGTTTATATCTATCCCAAATATCTTTATGTTTGATAGGAAAGATTGATTTAATACCTTTTGATATCATTGTTATTTTTTATTATTTATGCACTGCATGTCAAACATTCTTCGGACTCAGTTTGAACATGTGTGTTTATAAAATTTTCTTTTGCTGCTCTTTCTGATGAAACAGTAACTTTAACCGCATCAACCGCAGACCTACTTCGAAGATAGTACATACCTGTTTTTAAACCTTTTTTCCAAGCATACATATGCATTGAGTTAACCTTTCCAAAAGTTGGGTTTGATAACCATAAATTCATTGATTGGGTTTGATCAATAAATGGCGCTCTATCGGCAGCCATGTCAATAACTGTTCGCTGAGATGTTTCCCACACTGTTTTATATATTTCTTTTAGATCTTCTGGAAAATTAGGTAGATTTTGAACAGATCCATTTTCCAAAATTATGTTGTCTCTCATCTCTTTGTTCCATAATTTTCTTGTAGAAAGTTCTTTAACTAAATGACGATTGACTAACAAAAATTCACCTGAAAGAGTTTGTCTTTTATAAATATTTGATGTTTGTATTTGAAATGTTTCGGTATTTCCTAAAATAATTCCAGTTGAGGCTGTAGGCATACACGCAGTAGTAAGAGAATTTCGTACGCCATATTTTTTTATTTTTTGTCTAAGTGTATCCCAATCCCACATATTAGAGGGTTGCACACCCCACAAATCAAATTGAAACTTACCCTCTGATAATGGCGAACCTTTAAAGGTCGAATACGCTCCATTTTCTTTAGCTAGTTCCATTGATGCCTCTACTGCACCAAAATAAATAGTTTCAAATATTTTTTTATTTATTTCTGCTGCTTTTTTACCATCATGAGGAATTTTAAGTTTAAAAAAAACATCTGATAATCCTTGAATTCCAAGACCTATTGGACGATGTAGATTATTAGACTTACTTGTTTTGTCTGTTGGATAAAAATTTACATCAATAACTCTGTCAAGATTTTTTGTAGCTAATTTTGCAGTTTCATATAGCTTTATGTAGTCGTATGTTTTTTCTTTTTTAAGAACAAAATTTGGAAGAGCTATAGACGCAAGATTACATACGGCAGTTTCATCTCTAGTTGAATATTCTACAATCTCAGCACATAAATTAGAAGATTTTATAACGCCAATGTTCTTTTGATTTGATTTCTCATTTATAGAATCTTTATAAAGCATATAAGGTTGGCCTGTCTCAATTTGTGCTTCGATAATTTTTGACATCAAAGTTCTAGCTTTTATTTTTTCTAAATTGGGCATTTCCTTTTCATATTGTGTGTAAAGTTTTTCAAAAGCCTTTCCATAAAGATTTGATAGGTTGGGACATTCATGCTCACTCATAAGCGTCCAGTCTTCGTCATTTTCAACTCTTTTCATAAATAAATCTGGTATCCATAAAGCATAAAAAAGATCTCTTGCTCTAAACTCTTCAGCCCCAGTGTTTTTTCTTAATTCTAAGAATTTTTCAATGTCAGCATGCCATGGTTCTAAATACACTGCAAATGATCCTTTTCTTTTACCCCCGCCCTGATCAACAGATTTTGCTGTTTCATTAAAAATTTTAAGGAAAGGAATTAATCCATTGGATTTACCATTTGTAGATTTTATGCGACTCCCACTTGCGCGTATATTGTGAGCATGTAGGCCAATTCCACCAGCCGTTTTTGAAATTAGCGCGCAATCTTTTATTGTATTAAATATACCTTCAATAGAATCATCTTCCATTCCAATTAAAAAACAAGATGACAATTGTTGCATTTTAAGTCCACTATTAAAAAGTGTTGGTGTGGCATGTGTATACAAACCTATAGAAAGAGTATTGTAAGTATTTTTGACCTTGTTTAAGTCGAAATCATCACAGGAAACAGTAAGGGCCACCCTCATCCATAGATCCTGAGGTCTTTCAATTGTTTCATTTTCATATTTTAAAAGATACGCTCTTACAAGCGTTGTTAGAGCAAAATAATCAAAATTATAATCCCTATCGTAATCTATTATTGACTCGATTGATTCAGCATTCGCAATTACTTTATTGTAGTAATCTTCTCTTAAAAGACCATCATTAAATAAATTTTTAGAAGCAATAACAAAACCAGGTGTTTCTTTATGTAGAGCATTAGCTTTTATTCGTGCAGCAAGATTCGAATAATCTGGATGCTCAACAGTTAGAGATGCTGCTGTTTCTGCTAAATAATTATCTATTTCTGCTGATGTAATATCATTAAATAAACCGGGAATGGCTTTTTGAGCGACAACTATTGGGTCTATTGATAATCCAGTTGAGAGAACAGATACTCTATTTGTAATTTTATCCAATGAAACAGGTTCTTTGTTTCCATCACGTTTTACTACCATCATTGAAGAAACTTTAATACCAATCTGTTCCTTCAGTTTTTTTGTATGGTATCTAGAAGCTGCTCGCTGCTCTCTATAAAGCACATATGCTCTAGCTACTTTATGATGCTCATCTCTCATAAGAGCCAATTCAACTTGATCTTGAATATCTTCAATATGAATCATATCACCATCAGCAATTCTTCTAGTAAGGGCTGAGACTACTTTAATAGTTAGTTCGTCTACTGTTTTATGAATGCTTGCAGCTTGTTCATCATCCTTTGTTTTATTATTTCTGATTTTAGTTTGAGCTAAGAAAGCTTTCTTAATAGCGTTTGATATTTTATCTGATTTAAAAGGAGTAATAGATCCATCACGCCTAACAACACTTAAACTTAATAAGTTTATACTTTTTTCTTTTTCATTTTTAGGGGATACGGATAAATTATCTG
>Ga0315336_1001699_pt1 | contig 39472 bp, 32 predicted proteins | sample ASW5metaG_FD_204512 | JGI IMG/M metagenome (GOLD analysis project Ga0315336, IMG submission 204512) | Ammonia-oxidizing marine archaeal communities from Monterey Bay, California, United States - ASW #5 | ecosystem: Environmental > Aquatic > Marine > Intertidal zone | place: USA: California... | reverse complement strand
CCTGCGAGATTCATCCGCTGAACAACCTGCGCGTGCTGCAGTACCTCAGTGCCGAACTGGGCGTCGACGACGAGGCGAAGAACGCCTGGTACCGGCACTGGGTCGATCAGGGCCTCGCCGCCGTGGAAGCGGGCCTGGAATGTTTCGATGGCAGGCTTTCCCTGAACGATCGGCCAGGTTATCTGGAGGCATGCCTGGTGCCGCAGGTATACAATGCGCGCCGTTTTGCCTGTGACCTCGCGGCGTATCCACGCATTCTCGAGATCGTCGCACGCTGCGAGACGCTTCCGGCCTTCCAGCAGGCCGCGCCGGAGGTGCAGCCCGACGCTCAATGAAAGACTGAATCCGCCTTGCACGCCGCCGCGCCCTGCGCGACGGTCCCGATCCCGTCACAGATAACAACAAACAGGTGACGTATGACTCGTGAAAAACCGAAGAACCTCTGGCTCTCGCGCTGGGGTTTCATCCTCGCGGCAACCGGCTCGGCCGTGGGCCTGGGCAACATCTGGAAATTCCCCTACATCACCGGCGAATTCGGCGGTGGTGCCTTCGTATTGATGTACCTGCTGTGCATCCTCGCCATCGGCGTGCCGGTGATGATGTGCGAGATCGCCATCGGTCGCCGCGGCCGTGGCAGCCCGATCGACGCCATCGGCCGGGTGGTCCGCGAGAACAACGGCAATCCGCTGTGGAAGGCGGTGGGCGGCATGGCCATGACCGCCGGCTTCCTGATCCTCTGCTTCTATGTCGTGGTCGCTGGCTGGGCCTTCGCCTACACGGTGAAGATGCTCGACGGCTCGCTGACCGCGACCAGCGTCGAGGCGCTCGGCGGGGTGTTCGAGGCGCACAACGCCAACCCGTGGGAGCTCGGTGGCTGGAGCCTGCTGGTGGCATTGCTGACGCTGTGGATCGTCGCCAAGGGCGTGCAGAAGGGCATCGAGAATGCGGTGCGCTGGATGATGCCGGGCCTGGCCGTGCTGCTGCTGATCCTCGTGGGTTACGCGGTCACCAGCGGCGGCTTCGATCAGGGCTTCGCCTTCCTGTTCAGCTTCGACACCTCGAAGATCACCGGCGAAGCGCTGCTGGCCGCGCTCGGCCACGCGTTCTTCACCCTCAGCCTGGCGTCCGGCGCGATCCTCACCTACGGCTCGTATATTCCGGATGACCAGTCCATCGCCCGCACCACCTTCATGGTCGCCATCGCCGATACCTGCGTGGCGCTGCTGGCGGGCCTGGCGATCTTCCCGATCATCTTCGCCAATGGTATGGACCCGACCGCCGGCCCCGGCCTGATCTTCATGAGCCTGCCGCTGGCCTTCCAGCAGATGCCGTTCGGTACCGCCTTCGGCGTGCTGTTCTTCGCCATGGTGTCGATCGCCGCGCTGACTTCGGCGATCTCCATGATCGAGGCCACCGTCGCCTACCTCAACGAGAAGCACGGCATTTCGCGGATGAAGGCGGCAATGGGTTCCGGCGTGGTGCTGCTGGTGATCAGCCTGCTGGCGATGCTCTCGTTCAACCTGCTGTCGGGCTGGACGCCGATGGGCAAGAACTTCTTCGACTGGCTGGATTACCTGACCTCGCGCTGGATGATGCCGCTGGGCGGGATCTTCACCGTGCTGCTGGCCGGCTACGCGCTGCGCAGCGAAATCATGCGCGACGAGCTGAACCTGCCGCCGCTGGGCTACGCGTTGTGGCTGTTCATGGTGCGCTACGTCTGCCCGGTGCTGATCCTCATGGTCTTCCTGCATGCCCTTGGCTGGCTGGGCTTCGACCCGCTGCAGCGCTGGTACTGGATCGCCGGAGCGATCGGTGCGCTGGCGGTGCTGGGCGAGATGTTGCGCCCGCGGGTGATGCCGGCGCTGGCCGGGCGCTGAGGCCGCGTCAAGGCCGTGCGTGGTGCTCCGTTGGGGTGCCACGCAAGCCGCTGGTCGGAAAGACGGTCCCCCGCTTGATCGTCGTCAACTGGTCGTAAAGTTCCGCTGGACGAGGCCGACAATCCTGAATGACAGCCAGGGAGGCGCACGGGACAAGGATGCTCGCCCGCCCGAACCGTTCCGGACTCGCTGCCATGACCAACAGCCTCAAATTCAGCCACAAGATCCTGCTGGCCGCCTCCCTGGTGGTGATCGCGACCTTCGCGCTTTTCACGCTCTACAACGACTATCTGCAGCGCAACGCCATCCGCACCAACCTCGAGAGCTACCTCGACGAGATGGGTGAGGTCACCGCGCACAACATTCAGAACTGGCTGTCTGGCCGCATCCTGCTGGTGGAAAGCGCTGCGCAGAGCATCGGTAGCGACAGTGCCGAAGCGCGCGTGGCCACGCTGCTCGAGCAAAAGGCGCTGGCCTCGACCTTCATGTTCAGCTACCTCGGTGGGCAGGATGGCAGCTTCCTCATGCGTCCTGCCGAAGAGATGCCTGCCGACTACGATCCGCGCGCGCGTCCCTGGTACAAGGACGCCATCGCCGCGGGCGGCTCGACGCTGACCGAGCCCTATGTGGATGCGGCGAGCGGCGAGCTGGTCATCTCCATCGCGACCCCTGCGCAGCAGAGCGGCCGAAACATTGGTGTCGTTGGCGGCGATCTGGGGCTCAAGGCGCTGGTGGAAATCATCAACGCGCTGGACTTCAACGGCATGGGCTATGCCTTCCTGGTCAGCGGCGACGGCAAGATCCTGGTGCACCCGGACAGCTCCAGGGTGATGAAGTCGCTCGGTGAGCTGTTCCCCGGTCACGCGCCGTCGCTCGACGCCAACTATGCCGAAGTCGATCTCGACGGCCAGACCCGCATCCTCAGCTTCAGCCGCGTTCAGGGCCTGCCATCGGTGACCTGGTACGTCGGCATCTCGCTGGACAAGGATGCGGCCTATGCCAGCCTCGCCAGTTTTCGCACCACCGCGCTGGTCGCCACGGTTGCCGCCGTGGCGTTCATCCTGGTGTTGCTGGGCATGCTGATTCGGGTACTGATGCGTCCGCTCACCGACATGGGCCGCGCCATGGCCAATATCGCCGAAGGCGAGGGTGATCTGACCCGGCGCCTGGCCGTGCAGTCGCGGGACGAATTCGGCGAGCTGGCGACCGCCTTCAACCGTTTCGTCGAGCGTATTCACGAGTCGATCCGCGAGGTGTCTTCGGCCACGTTGCAGGTCAACGAAGTGGCGCAACGCGTGCTCAGCGCTTCGAACGCCTTGATGGCCAATTCCGACGAGCAGGCCAGCCGCACCAACAGCGTGGCCGCGGCGATCAACGAGCTGGGCGCCGCCGCCCAGGAGATCGCCCGCAACGCGGCGGACGCCTCGCAGCAGGCCAGCGGCGCCCGCCATCAGGCCGAGGATGGTCGTCAGGTGGTGGAGCAGAACATCGCCGCGATGCGCGAACTGTCGGCGAAGATCAGCGCGTCCTGCGGGCAGATCGAGGCGCTCAATGCCAAGACCGTGGACATCGGCCAGATTCTCGAGGTGATCAAAGGCATTTCCGAGCAGACCAACCTGCTCGCGCTCAACGCCGCCATCGAGGCGGCGCGGGCCGGCGAGGCGGGCCGCGGCTTTGCCGTGGTCGCCGACGAGGTGCGCAACCTGGCGCATCGCACGCAGAGCTCGGCGCAGGAAATCCAGCAGATGATCGAGCAGCTGCAGGTCGGTGCCAGCGCTTCGGTGCAGACCATGACCGAAAGCCAGCGGCAGAGCGAATCCAGCGTTTCCATCGCCGACCGCGCCGGCGAGCGCCTTGGTGAGGTGACCCAGCGCATCGGCGAGATCGACGGCATGAACCAGTCGGTAGCCACCGCCACCGAGGAACAGACCGCGGTGATCGAGTCGCTGAACATGGACATCACCGAGATCAACACGCTGAACCAGCAAGGTGTGGAGAACCTGCAGTCGACGCTGCGGGCCTGCGGCGACCTGGATCAGCAGGCGCGCCGGCTTAAGCAACTGGTGGACAGCTTCCGTATCTGACCGGAACGGGTTTTTAGAGGGCGCTTCGGCGCCCTTTTTCATGGATGTGATCTGGCAGCGGAGCAATGTGCCCGCGGCGGCAGTCTCACTTGTTCACGTCGCGCTTCAACCAGGAGGCTCCATGAAAATTCTCATCGTGCTCACTTCCCACGAGCAGTTGGGCGACACCGGCAAAAAGACCGGCTTCTGGCTGGAGGAATTCGCCGCGCCGTACTACGTGTTCATGGATGCCGGGGTGCAGGTGGTGCTCGCGTCGCCCGAGGGTGGCGAGCCGCCGCTCGACCCGAAGAGCGACCAGCCCGACGCCCAGACCGAGGCCACCGAGCGTTTCAACGGTGATGGCGAGGCACAAACCTTATTGGCCAACACCTACCGTCTGGATCAGGTCTCGGCCGAGGATTTCGACGCGGTGTTCTATCCCGGTGGCCACGGTCCGCTGTGGGATTTGGTGAACAACCCCACGTCCATCGCCCTGATCGAGTCCTTCGTCAAGGCCGACAAGCCGATAGGCGCGGTCTGCCATGCACCGGCGGCGTTGACCGAGGTGCGCGGCAAGGATGGCGAGTATCTGGTCAAGGGCAAGCGCGTCACCGGTTTCACCAATGGCGAGGAAGCCGCGGTGGATTTGACCGAGGTGGTGCCGTTCCTGCTCGAGGATCGCCTGCGCGAGCGTGGCGGCCAGTACAGCAAGGGCGCCGATTGGACGGCTTATATCCAAGTCGACGGGCTACTGGTGACCGGGCAGAACCCGGCGTCATCCGAGGCGGCGGCGCAGGAACTGCTCAAGCTGCTGCGCGGCTGATACTCACTGCGGCCAGGCGAGTTGTTCCGCCTGGCCACAGGCCTCGAACAGCGGTCGGCTGAACAGGTAGCCCTGCATCAGATGGATGCCCAGATCGAAGAGGGCGCTGCATTCGTCGGCGGTCTCGACGCCTTCGCCGATCACCCGGATGCCCAGTTCTTCGCACATCGACACGGTGCCGCGGACGATGGCTTGGCGCGTGCGGCTCTGGTCGATGCCGCGGATCAGGTCCATATCCAGCTTGATGATGTCCGGCTGGAAATCGGCCAGCAGGTTGAGTCCGGCGAAGCCCGCACCGAAGTCGTCGATGGCGGTGAGAAAGCCGATGCGTTGGTACTCGCGGAACACTTCGGTCAGCCACTTGCCGTCGCTGACGCGCTCGCCCTCGACGGTCTCGAAGATGATCTGCTCGACCGGAAAGCCGTGAACGCGCGCCGCTTCCAGCGTCGAGCGGATGCACAGCTCGGGACGGTAGATGGCATTGGGCATGAAGTTGATCGACAGCTTGCTCTGCATGCCGAGTTTGGCGGCGGTCTTGATCGCCTTGACCCGGCCGGCCTGGTCGAAGCGAAAACGGTTCTGCTCGGTGACTTGCGACAGCACGGTGGGTGCCGGCTCGCCGCCGACGCCGCGAACCAGCGCCTCATGGGCGAAGATCTGCCGGTCGTGCAGGTCGATGATTGGCTGGAAGGCGTAGCTGAAGCCGAAGCCCAGGCGTTCGCCGCTGGCGCAGCTGGGGCACGCGCCGTGCTCGCTGGCGCCGTGGCAGGAATAGGCGTCAGGTGCCGGATTGAAGCTGGCGTTGCTCGAATACATGGACGCGCTCTTCTGCAGGTTGAGACAGGTTAGCGGCCGAGCAGCGCCTGACTGAAGGTCACCCGTCCGCGGCCGGCCCCACTGCAGTCTTGGCGCGGTGGTGCGATGGGGCGCCCAGTTCGTCGATCAGACTGCGCGCGGCGAAGTCCGCCGCATCCGTGAAGGGGTTCAATACGCGGGCGACGCCCGCCGCGTCCAGCGCCTTGCCATGCTGATCGTCACGCACGACGCCGGCGATCTTGCCCTCGAAACCGGCATGCTTGAGCGCATGCAGAAAGGCACGATTGGCCTCCCATTGCGGAAAGCTGGTGACCACCCATTCGGCATGCTGCAGCGGCAGCGACTCGAGAAAGCTTGGGTCCTCGCCATCGCCGAAGCGCACCGGCAGCCGGCTGCGGCGCAACGTGCGCACCGCCTCGGGGTCGAAATCCACGCCGAGCACCGGCAATCGCGCGGCGGCCAGTTGCTGCAGCAGCCGCGAACCATAACGGCCCAGACCGAAGATGATGACGCGTGGTTGGCCCTGCGGTCTGCTCTGGGCCTCTACTGCCAGCTCGCGGTAGGGACGCTTGCGTTCGAACAGGCCGAGCCAGGGTGCCAGGCGTTCATAGAGCGGCTGCGAGAACAGGATCATGTAGGTCGAGAGCATGATGGTCGCCAAGCCGACCAGCGTGGTGAGGCCCAGCGCCTCCGGCCCGACATGGCCGAGGGTGATGCCCATGGCGACGAAGACGATGGAGAACTCGCTGATCTGCGCCACGGTCAGCCCGGCGAGAAAGCCGGTGCGCTTGCGATAGCCCATGTAGCCCATGATCGCCATGACGATCAGCGGGTTGCCGATCAGCACGAACAGCGCCAGCACGATGGCCGGCAGGATCTCGTTGCCGAGCGTGGAGAAGTCCAGCCTGCCACCGAGGTCGATGAAGAAGAACAGCAGCATGAAGTCGCGAATGCCGGTCAGACGCGCGTTCATCGCCTCGCGGTAGACCGTCGAGGCCAGTGAGAAACCGGCGACGAAGGCCCCGGCCTCCTTGCTGAAGCCGATGTAGTCGCCCAGCGCGGCGAGCCCGGTGCCCCAGGAAATGGCGAAGATCAGCAGCAGCTCCTGCGAGCGCGCCATGCGGCTGACCAGCGGCGGCAGCACGTAGCGCATCAGCACGTACATCAGGATGGCCGCACCAGCCAGACGCAGCAGCAGCGAGCCGGAGACCTCGGCCCAGCCGGCATCGCCGGCACCACGCAGGGCGCTCATGGTCATCATCGCCAGCACCACGGCGAGGTCCTGGACGATCAGGAAGCCAACGGCGATGCGCCCGTGCAGCGAGTCCAGTTCGTGTTTGTCCGAGAGCAGCTTGACGATGATGATGGTGCTGGAAAAGGTCAGCGCCACGGCGATGTAGAGCGCTTCCATCGCGCTCTTGCCCATCAGCAGGGTGAGCGCGAAGCCGAAGACGATGGTGAAGGTCAGCTGCCCGAGCCCCGTGGCCAGCGCCACCGGGCCGATATTGCGGATATGCGCGAGGTCCAGCTTGAGCCCGACCACGAACAGCAGCACGGCGACGCCGATCTCGGCCAGCAGGTGGATCTGCTCGGCGGCGTTGACCGGGCCGAATGCCGCCGGGCCAAGCAGGATGCCGACCACGATGTAGGAAATCAGCAGCGGCTGGCGCAGGCTCACGGCAATCGCCCCGACCACCGCGGAAACGATCAGCAGCAGGGCGAATTCGGCGAAGGGGCCGTGGGCGAGCAGCGCTTCCATCAGAGTCTCCGTGCGGTTGATGTGCCGGCGCCGCGGCGCTGTGCCTATCCTGCGGCAGACCCTGGCCCGCCGCCAGCGCGGCAGCGTATGAAACTGTGACAGCAAAGCATCCCGGCGTGCGTCTGCAATCGGCTGGCGAGCCGATAGGCTCGGCCTGCTGCTAGAATTCGCCCTTTTTTCACCCCGCCGAATCGGCGCTGCGAGCCTGCCATGACCTTCGCCTCCCTGGGCCTGATCGAACCGCTGCTGCGGACCCTGGACACCCTCGACTACCGCACGCCGACGCCGGTCCAGGCCAAGGCCATTCCTGTCGTGCTCAAGGGCCGCGACCTGATGGCGGCGGCGCAGACCGGCACTGGCAAGACTGCCGGTTTCGCCCTGCCATTGCTGCAACGCCTGACCATGGAGGGTGCCAAGGTGGCGAGCAATTCGGTGCGCGCGCTGGTGCTGGTGCCGACCCGCGAGCTGGCCGAGCAGGTCCACGAGAGCTTTCGTGTCTATGGTCAGAACCTGCCGCTGCGTACCTACGCGGTATACGGCGGGGTCAGCATCAATCCGCAGATGATGGCGCTGCGCAAGGGCATCGACGTGCTGGTGGCGACCCCCGGTCGCCTGCTCGATCTCTACCGGCAGAACGCCGTGGGCTTCGCCCAGCTGCAGGCGCTGGTGCTCGACGAGGCCGACCGCATGCTCGACCTTGGCTTCGCCGACGAGCTGGACCAGCTGTTCGCGGCCCTGCCGAAGAAGCGCCAGACCCTGCTGTTCTCCGCGACCTTTTCCGAGCCGATCCGGCAGATGGCCCGCGAGCTGCTGCGTGACCCGCTGTCGGTCGAGGTCAGCCCGCGCAACGCCGCGGCGAAGACGGTCAAGCAGTGGCTGGTGCCGGTGGACAAGAAGCGCAAGGGTGAGCTGTTCCTGCATCTGTTGGCGGAGCGGCGCTGGGGCCAGGTGCTGGTGTTCGTCAAGACACGCAAGGGTGTCGATCAGCTGGTGGACGAGCTGCAGGCGCAGGGTATCGCCAGCGACGCAATCCATGGCGACAAGCCGCAGGCCTCGCGCCTGCGTGCGCTGGAACGCTTCAAGGCCGGCGAGGTGCAGGTGCTGGTGGCGACCGATGTCGCCGCGCGCGGGCTGGATATCCACGACCTGCCGCAGGTGGTCAACTTCGACCTGCCGATCGTCGCCGAGGACTACGTGCACCGCATCGGTCGTACCGGCCGCGCCGGCGCTACGGGTGAGGCGGTTTCGCTGGTCAGTGCCGATGAGGTCGATCAGCTCGCCGCCATCGAAACCCTGATCAACCAGGTGCTGCCGCGCCACGACGAACTGGGTTTCGTGCCGGACCATCGCGTGCCGACCACCACCCTGGGCGGGCAGATCATCAAGAAGCCGAAGAAACCCAAGAAGCCCAAGGACGCTGGCAAGGGCAAGATCCACCTCGGCAACTGGTTCGACGAGAACGAGAAACCCAACGCCAGGCCGATCCGCAAGGTGCCGAGCCTGGGCGGTGGCAAACCGGCGAAGAAGCGCTGATCGCTGCGGAGGTGGAAAGCGGCGCAGCCTTTTCCACCCTTGCGCCTCTCACAGGCTCGCTAGTGCCGACACCACCAAGAGCAGCGCCATGGCGTAGTTGAACCGGCGCATATGCGCTGCCGAGTGCAGCAGCTTCGCAGCCCCGGCACCGAGCAGTGCCCAGGCTGCCAGGCAGGGCAGGGCGATCAGAAAGAACAGCAGGGCGTGAATGGCGTAACGCCCGGCGTCGGCAGCGGCGCCGCTGAACACGCCGACCACCGCCAGCGCCATCATCCACACCTTCGGGTTGACCAGTTGCAGGCCGGCGGCGCCCAGCGCGCCGAGCCGACGCGGCGCGGCGGCGGCCTCGACCGGTTCGGCCGGGCTGCGGGCGATCTGCCAGGCCAGGTAGAGCAGCCAGGTCAGGCCGAACCAGGTCATGAGCTGCTGCAGTTGCGGATGGCGCAGCAACCATTCGCCGGCGCCCAGGCCCACCAGCAGCACGATGAGGGCTGCCGCCGAGCAGGCGCCGAGAATGATCGGCACGGCTGCGCCCAGGCCGAAGCGCGTGCTGTTGCTGAGCAGCAGAATGTTGGTCGGCCCGGGGGTGATCGAGGCGACGAAGGCGAACAGCATGAAGGGAAGCAGCTGGCTCATGACGGCTGCTCCGCGATGTGCGTGGCGAGTGCTCCGGGGGTGGCGGTGAGGTGAGGCATGGTTTTCGGCTCCGGGGTGGCGGACGACCGAATACTCGCGCCTGTCGGCTCAGTGGTCTGGAAGATTCGAGCAGCGTTTGCGGTAGTGCGCCGGTGTCAGCCCGTAGGCGCGGCGGAACCAGCGGCCCATGTGGCTCTGGTCGGCGAAACCGAGGCTCATCGCCACCAGCGCCGGTGGCTGGCCCGCTGCGAGCAGGCGCCGGGCCTTGGCCAGGCGCAGCTGGACCAGATAGGCATGCGGCGCCAGGCCGAACGCCGCCTTGAACGCCCGTGACAGCCTGAAGCGATCGACGCCGGTGGCCCGCGCCAGATCATCCAGCCCGAGATCCTGATCCATGTGTGCATGCAGATAGTCCCGCGCCCGCAGCGCCACGGCCGGCAGGCGCGGGTCGGCAGTCAGCCGCGGTCGCCATGACAGGTGCCGCGCCAGTTTGCCCAGCAGGGCGTCCAGCGCGGCCTGGCGAACGATGCGCAGGTCCTGGCTTTGCAAGGCCTGGCAGGCATCGGCAATCACCGTCACCAGCGCCGGCTCGTTTTCCAGCGTCTTGGCGAACGCCGGCTGGCACTGGTTGGGCGCATCCTCGAACAGTGCGCGCAGTTCGCGCTCGAGCCAGTGCGGGTCGAGGTACAGCATCGAATAGGTGAAGCCGCCGGCCGTCGGCGCGTGGCCGTCGTGCAGCTCGCCGGGTTCGAGCAGAAACACCTGCCCCGGCGTGCTGCTGTGCAGCGTCCGGCGGCAGTGAAACTGCTGAACGCCCTGTTCGGTGAAGCCGATCAGGTAGCTGTCATGGAAATGCGGGTCGTAGGCGTGCCCTTCGAAATGCGCACGGATCGTCTCGATGCCGGTTTCGGCATCCTTCTTCAGATCGATCCAGTCATCGGTACCCATGGTGGCTCCATGAACTCGGCGTCGCGGCTTGGCCCGGCTCAGTATCGCTCGCTGCCGGCAGGCCGTCTGGAACATTCGTGCAGCGCCGCTCACGGCCGGACGAACGCGATGCGCGCGACGGACGGTCTCTGACTGCCTGCTGTAATTGATCTGGGTCTAGGCTTGATCCGGTCCATGTTGTGCAGACTCGAATGTCCCGACTCAAGGAGCAAGTCCATGACCCAGACCATGAAAGCGGCAGTGGTACACGCCTTCGGCGAGCCGCTGCGCCTCGAGGAAGTCAAGGTGCCAATGCCCGGCCCTGGCCAGATCCTGGTGAAGATCGCCGCCTCCGGCGTCTGCCACACCGACCTGCATGCGGCCGAGGGCGACTGGCCGGTGAAACCGTCCCTGCCGTTCATTCCCGGTCACGAAGGCGTCGGCCACGTCGCTGCGGTGGGTGCCGGCGTGACCCGGGTGAAGGAGGGCGATCGGGTCGGCGTACCCTGGCTGTACACCGCCTGCGGCTGCTGCGAGCACTGCCTGACCGGCTGGGAAACCCTCTGCGAAGGCCAGCAGAACACCGGCTACTCGGTCAACGGTGCCTATGCCGAGTACGTGCTGGCGGACCCGAATTACGTGGGCATCCTGCCGAAGAACGTCGAGTTCGACGAGATCGCGCCGATCCTCTGTGCCGGGGTCACCGTCTACAAGGGTCTCAAGGTCACCGAAGCGCGGCCCGGTCAGTGGGTGGCGATCTCCGGTATTGGCGGCCTCGGCCACGTCGCGGTGCAGTACGCCAAGGCGATGGGCCTGCACGTGGTGGCGGTGGATGTGGATGACGCCAAGCTGGAACTGGCCAAGCGCCTGGGCGCCGACCTGACCGTCAATGCGCGCACGGAGAGCCCCGTGGAAGTGGTGCAGCGCGATATCGGTGGCGCTCACGGCGTGCTGGTGACGGCGGTGTCCAACAGCGCCTTCGGTCAGGCCATCGGCATGGCCCGGCGGCGCGGTACCGTGGCGCTGGTCGGTCTGCCGCCGGGAGATTTCCCGACGCCGATCTTCGATGTGGTGCTCAAGGCGATCAGCATCACCGGCTCCATCGTCGGTACCCGTGCCGACCTGCAGGAGGCGCTGGACTTCGCTGGCGAGGGGCTGGTCAAGGCGACCATCCATACCGACAAGCTCGACAACATCAACCATATACTCGACGACATGCGTGCCGGGCGCATCGAGGGCCGTATCGTGATGAAGATGTAGAACGCTGGGTGCGGCCGGCTCATCCGGCCGCTGCTCACCCGTCGATCAGGCCTGTGCGATTGTGGGCCGTTCGGTCCGCAGCCAGCGCAGCATTCCCTCGGCCGCCGCCCGGCCACTGGCAAAGCAGGCGGTCAGCAGATAACCGCCGGTCGCTGCCTCCCAGTCGAGCATCTCCCCGGCGCAGAACACACCGGGCAGCTGTCGCAGCATCAGGTTGGCATCCAGCGCTTCGAACGGCACGCCGCCGGCACTGCTGATGGCTTCGTCCAGCGGACGCGGGCGGACCAGGCGGATGGGTAGCGCCTTGATCGCCGTGGCCAGGGCTTGCGGCTCCTGAAAGATCGCGGCATCGGTCAGCTCGCGCAGCAGCGCCGCCTTGACTCCATCGAGCTTCAGCTGGCGGTGCAGGTGCTTGGCCATCGACTGCGCGCCCCGTGGTCTGGCCAGGGCGCTGGCGACCTGCGCCAGGGTGCGATCCGGCAGCAGGTCGAGCAGCACGGTGGCGGCGCCGTCACGGTTGATCGTGTTGCGGATCGGCGCCGAGAGCGCGTAGACCAGGCTGCCCTCGATGCCGGTCGCGGTAAGTACGAACTCGCCCTTGCGCGGCGCGGTGTCGGGAAGGGCGAGGCTGACCGTCTTCAGCGGCGCGCCGGCGAACTTGTCCCGCAGGTGCTCGCTCCAGGCTTGCACCTCGAAGCCGCAGTTGGCCGGCTGCAACGGTGCGATGGCAATGCCGCGAGCTGTGAGCAGCGGCACCCAGGCGCCATCCGAGCCCAGTCGCGCCCAGCTGCCGCCGCCGAGGGCGAGCAGGGTGGCGTCGGCCTCGATCAGGCTTTCGCCGTCCGCCCCGGCGATGCGCAGCACACCCTGTGCGTCCCAGCCCAGCCAGCGCTGGCGGGTATGAATGCGCACGCCACTCTCGCGCAGGCGCTTGAGCCAGGCGCGCAGCAATGGCGCGGCTTTCATGTCGGTGGGAAATACCCGGCCGGAACTGCCGACGAAGGTGTCGATGCCCAGCCCGTGAATCCAGTCACGCAGCGCGCTCGGAGTAAAGGCGTCCAGCAGCGGGCGCAGCTGCTCTGAGCGTGCGCCGTAGCGGCTGACGAAGGTGGAGTAGTGCTCGGCATGGGTGATGTTCATGCCACCGACCCCGGCCAGCAGGAATTTGCGGCCCACCGACGGCATGGCGTCGTACAGATCGACGCTGATGCCCGCCTGGCCGAGTACTTCGGCGGCCATCAGGCCGGCAGGGCCGCCGCCGATGATGGCGACACGAGAGGAGGGGGCGGGCGGGGTCATGGCAGAAGCCTGAAGAACATCACGGGGCGGGCATTGTAGCCGCTGACGGATGCTCAGCCGAGTCCGTGGCGCTGCCAGGCGGCTGCCGCGCTGACATGCAAGGTGGCGTGGCGCCGTGCGAGCAGGGCGCGGTCCTTGTCGTAGCCGCCGCCGATCAGGCCGACCACCGGAATGTCGCGGCCCAGGCAGTGGTCGAGCACGGCGCTGTCGCGGGCGGCGAGCCCGGCGTCGGTCAGCGAGAGCAGGCCCAGGGCGTCGTCGCGATGAACATCCACGCCGGCGTCATAGAGCACCAGGTCCGGCTGATAGATCGGCAGCAGGTAGTTCAGGGTGTCGTGTACCACCTTCAGATACGCGTCATCGCCCATGCCGGGTGGCAGCGGGATATCCCAGTCGCTATGGGCCTTGCGCGCGGGGAAGTTCTTTTCGCAGTGCAGCGAGACGGTTACCGCGTCCGCCACGTTTTCCAGGATGCGCGCGGTGCCGTCGCCCTGATGCACGTCGCAATCGAAGATCAGCACGCGGCCGACACGTCCGCTCTCCAGCAGGTACAGGGCGATTACCGCCAGGTCATTGAAAATGCAGAAGCCGGAAGCGTGGTCGTGATGGGCATGGTGGGTACCGCCGGCCAGGTGACAGGCCAGGCCATGTTGCAGTGCCTGCTCGGCGGCCAGTAGCGAGCCGCCCACCGCGCGCACGGTGCGCTGCGCGAGCTCCGGGCTCCAGGGCAGGCCGAGGCGGCGCAGTTCGTCGCGACCCATCGCGCCGCTGCAGTAACGCTCGACGTAGTTGCGGTCGTGCGCCAGCGTCAGAATGTCATGACTGCACAGCGCGGGGCGCAATAGCGCTGCCTCTGTGGTCAAACCCAAGGCGACCAGATGGTCGCGCAGCAGACGAAACTTCTCCATGGGAAAACGATGGCCCGGCGGCAATGGCGGGCTGTAATCGTCGTGAAATACCAGGGGAAGCGACATGAACCACGCGTGTTCGATGGATGTGCACCGCAGTATGCAGGCTGGCCGTCGGAGCGCTCAAGGAGCAGGGATGGTCGAACGACTCGCACTCGAAAGCACGCGCCTACGGCTGCGCAACTGGCATGACGAAGACCTCGATCCGCTGGCGCGGCTCTGCGCCGACCCGGAGGTGATGCGCTACAACCCGGCGCTGTGGTCCCGCGACGAATGCGCTGCGCTGATGGTGCGCAGCAGGCTGCATCTGCTGCGCAATGGTTTCGGCCTGTGGGCACTGGAGCGTAAGGACAATGGTGCCTTCATCGGCTATTGCGGACTGGTCTGGTCCGCCTCTCTGCTGCCGAACCCGGCCGTCGAACTGCGCTGGGCGGTGGCCTGCGAGCATTGGGGGCAGGGCCTGGCCCACGAGGCTGCTGAAACGGTGCTGAAATGTGCGTTTGGCGCGCTGGGGCTGGATGAGGTCGTGGCCTGGGCGTCGCGGATAAACGAGCCGGGCAGGCAACTGCTGGAAGGGCTCGGCATGCGCCCTGAGCAGACCACCGCGTACGGCCATCCGGACGTTTCGCCCGAACATCCGTTGCACGCCCAGCTGCTCTACCGGCTGCGGCGGGACGATTGGCGACAATAAGCCCTGTTGCTGGAGCGATGCCGGCGAAATCCGTAACATGGCGTGCCTGTCCGCCTGCCCTTATCAAGGATGCCGAAATGACCCAGATACTCGACGCCCTGGTCAACCTGCTGACCCTGGAACGCATCGAGGAAAACCTGTTCCGTGGCGCGAGCCAGGACCTCGGCTTTCCCCAGCTGTTCGGCGGGCAGGTGCTCGGCCAGGTGATCTCCGCCGCCAGTCAGACGGTGTCGCCGGAGCGCCATGTGCATTCGCTGCACGGCTATTTCCTGCGCCCCGGCGATTCGCACCAACCGGTGGTCTACGACGTCGATCGCGTACGCGACGGCGGCAGTTTCACCACGCGGCGGGTCAGTGCGATCCAGAAGGGCCAGACCATCTTCACCGGCATCGCCTCGTTCCAGGCCGCGGAAACGGGCTACGAGCATCAGCTGCCGATGCCGGACGTGGTCGGGCCGGACGATCTGCCCAACGAGTGGGAGCTGTTGCACAAGCTGTCACCGATGGTGCCTGAGCGGGTGATGGAAAAGCTGCGCCGACCCAAACCCATCGAGATCCGCCCGGTCACGCTGGTCGACCCGGCCAACCCGCAGCCCATCGAGCCGGTCCGCCACCTTTGGTTCCGTGCCGACGGCTCGCTGCCCGACAGCCCGGCACTGCACAAGTACCTGCTGGCCTACGCCTCGGACTTCAGCTTTATCGGCACGGCGTTGCAGCCGCACGGCGTCAGCTCGTGGAGCAAGTTCATCCAGCTGGCCAGCCTCGACCACGCCATCTGGTTCCATCGCGAGGTGAAGCTGGACGACTGGCTGCTGTATTCCATCGACAGCCCCTGGGCCGGCAATGCCCGCGGCTTCGCCCGCGGCAGCATCTTCAACCGCCAGGGCCAACTGGTCGCTTCCGTGGCGCAGGAAGGGCTGATCCGCGTGCGTGAGGACTGGATGTGAAGATTGCCGACGTTCGTCACTGGGTGTTCGACATGGACGGCACCCTGACGATCGCCGTGCACGATTTCGCCGCCATCCGCCGCGCGCTGGCGATTCCCGAGGAGGACGACATCCTCCATCATCTGGCGGCGCTACCTGCCGAGGAGGCCGCCGCCAAACACGCCTGGCTGCTGGAGCACGAGCGCGAGCTGGCCTACGCTGCGCGTCCGGCAGAAGGCGCGCGCGAGCTGTTGCACGCCTTGCGCGAGCGCGGCTGCCGGCTCGGCGTGCTGACCCGCAATGCCCAGGAACTGGCCAGGGTGACGCTGGAAGCGGTCGGCATGGGGGACTGCTTTCTGCCCGAGGACATCCTCGGCCGCGACGAAGCGCCGCCCAAGCCGCATCCGGGAGGGCTGCTGCACCTGGCGGAGCGCTGGCGCGTGGCGCCGGCGTCGATGCTGATGGTCGGCGACTACCGCTTCGACCTGGAATGCGCCCGGGCCGCCGGCGCGCGCGGCGTACTGGTCAACGTGCCGCACAACGAATGGCCGGAGCTGGCCGATCTCTATGCCCCGGATTGCCGGATGCTGCACGGGCTGCTGTCTTCGGGCGAGGTCTGAGCGCGGTGTGTGCACAAAACCGGCTGTTATCTGGTGTTGCCCAGCACCACTGCCCGCACTACGGTTTGAACCCCGCATGACCCTGCAAGCGGCCTGCCCGCGAAGCTCCACTTCCCGCCATTGCCCATCTGTTAAAGCCGCGTCGCCTTGAAAGTGTCGCAGCGCACCGGATCGCCATGCTCGAAGCCATCGCGGAACCAGCGTACCCGTTGCGCCGAGGTGCCGTGGGTGAAGGCATCGGGCACCACGCGGCCCTGACTGCGTTGCTGCAGGTTGTCGTCGCCGATGGCATTGGCGGCGTTCAGGGCTTCTTCCAGATCGCCTTCTTCCAGCCAGTCGTGACGTCGCTGCGCGTGGTAGGCCCAGACCCCGGCGAAGCAATCGGCCTGTAGCTCCTGACGGACCAGCAGGCCATTGTCACCTTCCATCTTCGCACCGCGCTGACGGGCGCTCTGTATCTGCTGGGAAACGCCGAGCAAAGTCTGCACATGATGGCCGACCTCATGGGCGATCACATAGGCCTGGGCGAAGTCGCCAGCGGCGGAGAAGCGCCGGGCCATCTCGTCGAAGAACTGCAGATCGAGATAGACCTGCTGATCGCCCGGGCAGTAGAACGGGCCCACCGCCGAACTGGCGAAGCCGCAGGCCGAGTTCACACCGCCGCGAAACAGCACCAGGGTCGGATCGCGGTATTCGGCGCCGGCTTGCCGAAACAGCGCGCGCCAGGTGTCCTCGGTGTCGCCGAGGATCGCCCGGACGAATTCCGTCTGCGGGTCATCGCCGGCCGGCCGCTGGCTTTGCTGGGAGACGGCCGGCCCGCCCTGGTTGGCCAGCTGGCCGAGGATCTGCAGCGGGTCCTGGCCGGAGAGCAGGCCAATGATCACCACGATGGCGATGCCGCCCAGGCCCAGTCCGCCGCCAAGGCGCATGCCGCTGCGGCCTCTGGCGTCCACTACGTTGTCGCTGCGTCGGGCTCGATTCCAGCGCATGGGGTGTCCCTCTGAACGGTTGACGGGTTGAGCGCGCAGCACCGAAGCGGTTACTGCCTCCCGTTAAGACCCGCCTGGCGCGAAAAAGCTGCAGCGGGGACCGCACTGCATTCGCCGATGCACGATGGCTCAGTCGCCGGGGTATTCGGAGAGCACGCGTTCCTCGCCGTGCTTGCTGACGCCGATCACCTTGAAGGCGTCCTTGCGCTCGCCCATCTCCATGCCTGGCGAGCCGATCGGCATGCCGGGTACGGCCGCGCCAATCAGGTCCGGTTGCTCACGCAGCTTGAGGATGTCGGCGACAGGAACGTGGCCTTCGACGAACTTGCCGTCGATCACGGCGGTATGACAGGAACCGAGGCGGTGCGGGATGCCGTGTTCCATCTTTACCGAGGTCATGTCGTTGACCACGTGATCGGCCACGGTAAAACCGTTGTCCTGCAGGTGATCGATCCAGGCCTCGCAACAGCCGCAGCTCGGGTCGCGATAGACGTCGATGGCGAGGGGCTCGGCGGCCTGGGCGAACCCGGCGAGCAGGACGGGAAGCGGCAACAGAAGACGGCGCATGGGAACCTCCTACGAGCGAGAGGCCCAGAATACGCCGGGTTGCGCCCATACCCAAGGTGCCGCGGGCGGGTAATCGTCACCACCGACGTCGCGCGGGAGTGTCGCCCTAAGTACCGGGCGCAGAACAAACCGGCCGCCTGACAGTCCCATGCCAATCGGAATAGCGAGTCGCACATCAGGAGAGTTTTCGATGCGTTTTGCCCGTTTCGTTCTGCTCGCGCAGGCGCTGGTGATGGCCAGTCTGAGCCTGGCCTACTGGTTCCGCCCCTACGAGATGGCCAATCTGAACGGCATGCTGCTGATGGAGGGCGCCTCGGTCAGCCACATGCGGGTCTACTACGGGGGCCTGCAACTGGGGTTGGCGCTGTTCCTGATCTGGGCCGCGCGTGCCCCCGAGCGAGCGCGCCCGGCCTTGATGATGCTGATGATCACCATGACCGCGCTGGTGCTCGGTCGCCTGGTGTCGCTGTGGCTGGATGGCGGCGAGCTGGTCGGTTTCGACCTGGCATCGCTGTTCTATCGTGTGCTGGCCGTCGCCCTTGCCGCAGCTGCCTGGCAGCTTATCCGCGAGCGTCCGGAGCCTGAGCCGGAGCGCCTCGAACCGGCCACGCGGAGGCTGGCCAGCGAGCCGCCGAAACCTTTCAAGCTTGGCGATGGTCCGCCGCCGGTCGAGCCGGCACCGGTTGAAGTCGCCCCACAGCCGTTCCGCCGCGGTGATCCCGGCGCCCAGGGCTGATCAGGCCGCCGCTTCGAGGTAGGCCGAGAGGCTATGTTGGTCGAGGATTTCGATGCGCCGCCGCTGCACGGCGATCAACCCTGCGTCGGTCAGACGATGCAGGATGCGCGACAGCGTTTCCGGTTGGATACCCAGTTGCGAGGCGATCAGGCGCTTGGGTAGGTCGAGGTCGATCACACCGCTGCGCGCTGCCTGCAGCTCCTGGAACAGATAGCGCACCACGCGCTGGCAGACGTTGGATGAGGTCAGGTTGTCGATCTGGTGCAGACGTTGGTTGAGTCGGTCGCTGAGGCTGCTGAGCAGCTGCATGCATAGCTGTGGCTGGGTCTCGAGCAAGCGCAGGTAGTGGGCGTTCTGCACGTTGAGCACCAGGCTCTCCTTGAGCGTGGTGGCGCTCAGCGGATGCTCGGGCAGCTTGTTGAAGAGCAGCGTCTCGGCAAAGGCCTCGCCCGGTCGGACCACCTCGATGACCTTCTCCTGACCATCGCAGGTGACCCGGTGCAGCTTGACCTGGCCGTTGATCAGCACATGAAAGTGCTCGGCGGCATCGCCCTGATGGAACAGCGTGCAACCGACTGGTAGACGCTTGACGGTGGTATGCGTGGCTATGTCCTGCAAGGCCGTTTCGGCCAGCCCACTGAACAGATGATGACGGCGCAACGTATTGAGCACTGCAGAGCCGGTCAGCATGGCCATCTCCCTTCCTTTCGATTGAAGGCATGCTAGGTCGCGTATTGCGAGCAGGCCATACCTCTTTCTGGGCAGGGGAGGTAGTCGATCAGCGGCTGCTGCCGGCCAGGCGCTCGTAATCCAGCGTCAGCTGTTCGATCTTGCGCAGCAGCGAATCGCTGGTGGTGACGATCACCGTCGGGACGAAACGCGAGTCGTCGGCGAGGCTGAAACCCGCCCGGGCGAAACGCCATTGCGCGCCGATCTGATCGAGTTGGCGGTTGATCTGCTCGGTGTTCTGCGGCGCCTTGTTCAGCTCGTCCAGGCCGCGTTCGAACTCCACCACTGCCGCGTCGAAGTCACCACGCAGGCGCTGCTCCGGCAGTTTCCAGGTCATCGCCAGGTAGAGCATGGCAATGCGCTGGCTGAGCATGCGCTGGCGCCCGCTGCGGTTGACCAGGCGCGCCGCCTGACTGCCGCTGTGGCGTTCGATCTCCTGCACCAGCGCTTCGCTCTGACCGAGGAAGCGTTCGGCCAGGCGCAGCAGCTCGGCGGACTGTTCGCGATCCGGCTGGGTCAGGGCCAGCTGGCGATACTGATGCCAGGTCTGCGTGGCGTCTTCGAGCGCCTTGCGGATGGCCTCGTTGGCGGCGTATTCGTCGAGCAGCTGGGCGTTCTCCTCGACACTGGCGATGCTGCTGTCGAGCTGGCTGGCGGCAAGATCGACGCGGGTGTCGGTGCCGATCATCAGATAACTCTTGGCGATGCGCTGGCCAAGCATGCGCTGCATGCCGGCGCGGTTGACCGCCTCGGCGTCGCTGATGGCGGCTTGGCAGGGAAGGCTGGCGGCCAACAGGCCGAGCAGCAGGGAAGTGGGCAGCAGAATCTTGAACATGGAGCGCTCCTTACGTCCGGATGGGCGCGATGCTGACCACTCGGTCAGGTCGGTTGGGGACGAAAAGATAGAGCGCTTGGCAGTGATGGCATTGATGATCGTCAAGGGGGCGGCAGCGATTTCGCGAGTTGAGCGATCACGCACAAAACTGCCGCCGGCATCGGTCAGCCCTTCGCTTCGTTCTCCAGCACCCAGACGGCCGCCTCGACCCGCGAACGCAGGCCCAGCTTGTGCAGCAGGTTCTTCACGTGGACTTTCACGGTGCCTTCGGTGATGCCGAGCTTGCGCGCGATCATCTTGTTGCTCTGGCCCTTGGCGATCAGTCGCAGGACTTCCTTCTCGCGCTTGGTCAGGCTGGAAAACTGCACCTGGCCGGTGGGCTTGGGACGCACCCGGATGGCCTCGGCGAGCACCTGGGTCAGCTCGGGGCTGAGGGCCATGCGACCGGTGGCAGCGATGCGGATCTGCTCGATCAGCTGTTCGGCGTCCATGTCCTTGAGCAGGTAGCCGTCGGCGCCGTTGCGCAGCGCCTCGAGGACATGGCTCTGCTCGTCGGAAACGGTGAACATGATGATCCGTGCATCGATGTCCGCGTCGCGCATGCGCCGCGTGGTCTCCAGCCCGTCGATGCCCGGCATGTTCAGGTCCATCAGGATCAGATCGGGCTCGACCGCCTGGGCCAGGCGGATGGCGTCCTCGCCGTTGCCGGCCTCGCCGACCATCTCCAGGTCGTCTTCCAGCTCCAGCAGGTCACGCAGGCCCCGACGCATCATGGGATGGTCGTCGACCAGCAGGATTCGTGTGGTTGTCCCTTCGTTCATGCGTGACAGGCTCCTGTGTAAGGGGGATGTGGCGATAGGCGGGCGGGAAGCGCAGGTGGACCAGGGTGCCGCCGCCGGGACGCAGGCCGATGCTGATGCTGCCGTTCAGGCTGCTGGCGCGTTCGTGCAGGATGATCAGGCCGTAGTGGCCGGCGCGTTGCTCTTCGGGGCGGATGCCGATGCCGTCGTCCTCGATCCTGACGCGAATGGTGCCGTTGCCGTCCTGGGTCAGGCTCAGCCAGCAGCGGTCGGCCTCGGCGTGCTTGACCACGTTGCTCAGCGCCTCGCGGATGATCTGCAGGCAGTGCACTTCCTCGTTGGGCGTTAGCGGGCAGTGGTCGAGACGGTAGTCGCTCAGGATCTGCAGGCCGGAGTTGGCGCCGAACTCCTCGATGGTCGCCTGCACCGCCGGTCGTAGCCCGGGTTCGTTGACCTTGATGCGGAAGGTCGTCAGCAGTTCGCGCAGCTGGCGGTAGGCCGCGTTCAGGCCCTGGTCGATCTGCTGCACGCTGTCGTCCAACTGCGCCTGGCTGCTTTCCTTCTGCATCAGGCGTTTTAGACGGGCCAGCTGCAGCTTCTGCGCGGACAACGCCTGCGCCAGGGAATCGTGCAGCTCGCGGGCGATCACCGCGCGCTCCTCCATGAGCGCCAGGCGCGCCTGTTTCTGGCCCAGCTGCGCGAGGCTCAGCGAGGCGGCGAAGAGGTCGGCCAAGGTGGTCAGCAGCAGGGTCTGCCAGGAGGCCAGCGTATCGCCGGCGGGATAGGCGACGCGTAGCGAGCCGAGATCGTCATGGCCGGAGCGCAACTCGAAGGTCATCAGTTCTTCGCCACTGGGTAGCCGCCCCGACTGGTTGACCGGACAGCTGCCGCATTGCGGCAGCTGGCAGTACTCCGGCGGTTGCAGGCTGCGGGAAGTCATGGCGGTGTGGCTGCCGGCGGCTGCCGAGCGGTTCAGGCACAGCGTGATGGAGCCGGTGCCGAGGATCTGCTGCACCTTGTTCAGCAGCGAGCCCATCATCTGGCTCGGGTCGTCGGGTTGGCTGTAGAGCATGCGCGCGCTGTTGAACAGCAGTTGCAAGGTGGCATTGCTGCGGGTCAGCGCGGCGGTCTTGTCATCGACCTTCTGCTCCATTTCCGCGTAGAGGCTGGCCAGTTCCTGGCTCATCTGGTTGAGCGTGCGGGCCAGCAGACTCAGTTCGGTGTCGCCGGGAATCTGCACCTGGCCGCTGAAGTCGCCCTTGCCGATGTCGCGGGCCATCTTGGTCAGGCTGCGCAGCGGTGTCGCCAGGTTGTTGTGCAGGCCGTAGATCAGCACGAAGGCGATCAGCACGATGACGAACAGCGTCCCGGCCTGTAGCGCGCGGATCACGCCGAGCTTGCCTTCGGAGGCCTCCTGCAGCGTCCGCACGAAGACATTCAGCTCGCTGACGAACTCCGGGGCTTCCTGGCGATACTCCTCCAGCCGCGGCGGCTGCGTGTCCAGCAGTGGGCGCATGCGCTGCTGCCAGTGGCGCAGCACACCGGCATGCAGCGCGGGCAGTTCGGTCGCGCCGTGGCGGTGCAGGGCCGAGCGCAGGGAGGCGGAAAGCAGGGTGCGTTCGAGCGTGACGATGCGTTCTTCGAGCACGGCCTGCGGGCCCTGCTCGGCGGTGAACGCCAGGCGATAGGCCTGCATGCGCAGGCTGCCGGCCTGGTTGATCGCTTCGGCGTCGCCTTCCAGGGCATCGGCCAGGTACAGGCTGGCGAGCATGCTGATCAGCGAAAAACCGATGATGACCACGAACGCCACCAGGGTGTTGAACACGATCGAATGGCGGGTGGAGAGCTGCTCGCTTTCGGTTGGGGACATGGTCGGATCATCGCTCTGGCGGTGGCTCATTCTGCGCTCTGTCATCGGCGCTGGCCATGGTGTGGGAAGTACTCCCATTGCATTCGGGCCCAATCGACGCTTCCTGGTCGAGGGCGATGGCTAAAGTTAACCAATTGATATTGTTGAATTTATTTCAATGAATACGGAGTACCCCGTTGGAGGTAGAAACGGCGCGTCAAGCAAAATGCCATTAGAAGTGTATTGATCTCAGTCAAATTCCGATCGATCCGTCCCGCTTAGCGTGCGAGCCATTCCTGATCCCGCTGCGTATGCCAGCGGGGCCCTGGCGCCAAGAGGATCGACCATGAGCAATATCGAAAAGTGGGACGTGGAGGACCAGATCTTCTGGGACACCACTGGCAAGCGGGTCGCCAATCGCAATCTGTGGATATCCATCCCGAGCCTGCTGATGGGCTTCGCCATCTGGCTGATGTGGGGCATCGTCACGGTGCAGATGCTCAACCTGGGCTTTCCCTTCGCGCCGGCCGAGCTGTTCACCCTGACCGCCATCGCCGGTCTCACCGGCGCCACCCTGCGCATCCCGGCATCGTTCATGATTCGCATCGCCGGTGGGCGCAACACCATCTTCCTCACCACCGCGCTGCTGATGATCCCGGCGGCCGGTGCCGGCTTCGCCCTGCAGAGCCAGGACACGCCGCTGTGGGTATTCCAGCTGCTGGCCTTTCTCTCCGGCATCGGCGGCGGCAATTTCGCCTGCTCGATGAGCAACATCAGCACCTTCTTCCCGAAGAACCAGCAAGGCCTGGCACTGGGCCTGAACGCGGGCCTGGGCAACTTCGGCGTGACCACCATGCAGATCCTGATTCCGCTGGTGATGACCGCCGGGGTGTTCGGTGCGGCGGCTGGCGCGCCGATGGAGCTGATCAAGGACAGCGGCACGCTGATCGGCAAGATCGCTGCCGGCACCGACACCTGGATCCAGAACGCCGGTTGGGTCTGGCTGTTGTTCCTGGTGCCGCTGGCCTTTGCCGGCTGGTTCGGCATGAACAACCTGCTGGTGATCTCGCCGACCCCAGGCTACCCGCTGAACGCCTTCGGCAAGATCCTCGGCCTCTATGCCGTGGCCTTCGCCGCCGCCGCGGTCGGTCTGTACCTCTACCTGCCTGCGCCGACCGGCCTCGGTGTGCTGAACATGTGGGGCGTGATGCTGCTGACCATCGGCGCGACGCTCGGCATGCTGCGCCTGCTGCCGGGCAGCATCAGCCCGAACATCAAGCGCCAGTTCGCGATCTTCCGCGACAAGCACACCTGGTCGATGAGCATTCTCTACATCCTGACCTTCGGCTCCTTCATCGGCTTCTCCATGGCACTGCCGCTGTCGATCACGGTGATCTTCGGCTTCATCAACGAAGTCGGTGCCGACGGTGTGGTGACCCGCGTCGCCAACCCCAACGCGCCGAGTGCGCTGACCTACGCCTGGATCGGCCCCTTCATCGGCGCCCTGATCCGTCCGCTGGGCGGCTGGATCTCCGACAAGGTCGGCGGCTCCATCGTCACCCAGGTGATCTCGGTGGTGATGGTCATCGCCTCGGTCGCCGCCGGCTATGTGATGCACCAGGCCTACGGCTCGGCCCAGCCCGAGGAGTACTTCTTCCTCTTCCTGGTGCTGTTCCTGGTGCTGTTCGCCGCCAGCGGCATCGGCAACGGCTCGACCTTCCGCACCATCGGCGTGATCTACGACCGCGAGAAGGCCGGCCCGGTACTCGGCTGGACCTCCGCTGTCGCCGCCTACGGCTCCTTCGTCGCGCCGATCGTGATCGGCGAACAGGTCAAGGCCGGCACCCCGGAAGTGGCCATGTACGGCTTCGCGGTGTTCTACGCGCTGTGCCTGATCCTCAACTGGTGGTTCTACCTGCGCCCCAACGCCTACGTGAAGAACCCCTGAGTCCGGAGAGCTGCCATGAACATCATGATTGCCTACGACAACTCGCGTAACGCCCGCAAAGCCCTGGACGCCACGCTCGAGATGTTCGGTCTGTTGAAGCCGCTGATCATGCTGATCGGCGTGGTGGAAGAAACCCGCGACACCAGCGATTCGGCGGTCGAGCTGTACGAGCGCGAGCGTCGCGAATTCCAGGCCTTCCTGCAGGAGGCGGCGGCCAAGGTCAGCGCCTTCGGCCTCGATGTCGACGTGATGCTCGCCGAAGGCGACGCCCGCAAGATGATTCTCAAGGCCGCCGAGCACAAGAAGCCCGACCTGCTGGTCATCGCGCGGCATTCCAACGAACCGGACGGCGGCTTCATCTCCCGCTCGCTGAATCTCCTGGTCGACGAACTCGACTACATGACCTTCGGCAGCGTCAGCGCCTTCCTGGCCCGCCGGGCGCCTTGCCCGGTCCTGATTCAAGCCTGCCCCTGAGTGAGGAGCTCATCATGAGAGTTTCTACGCTGTTCGAATGGAAGCGCCCCGAGATCCGGGCCCTGCACCTGACCTGGATCGCCTTCTACATCTGTTTCTTCGTCTGGTTCGGCATGGCGCCGCTGGCCTCGAGCATGCTGAAAAGCGTGAACTGGCTGACGCCCGAAGACCTCAAGCTGTTCGCCATCGCCAACGTGGCGCTGACCATCCCGGCGCGCATCCTGGTCGGCATGGCACTCGACCACTGGGGCCCGCGCCGGGTGTTCTCGGTACTGCTGGTGGTGATGGCGGCGCCCGCGCTGTTCTTCGCCTTTGGTGACAGCCGCACCCAGCTGCTGGTGTCGCGGCTGATCCTCAGCTCCATCGGCGCCAGCTTCGTGGTCGGCATCCACATGACCGCCATGTGGTTCAAGCCCAAGGACATCGGTTTCGCCGAAGGCTTCTACGCCGGTTGGGGCAACTTCGGTTCCGCCGCCGCCGCCATGAGCCTGCCGGCCATCGCCATCCATGCCTTCGGTGGTCCGGAAGGCTGGCGCTGGGCGATCGCCAGCTCGGCGATCATCATGGCCGTCTACGGTGTGTACTACTGGTTCGCCCTCACCGACGGTCCGGCCGGCACCGTGCACCGCAAGCCACACAAGGCCAGCGCGCTGGAAGTCAGCACCTGGGCCGACATGATCAAGCTGATCATCTGGACCATTCCCATGGTCGGCGTGCTCGGCATCCTGGTCTGGCGCATCGAGGGGCTGGGCTACCTGGGCGCCACCGGCGCGCTGATCTGCTACGCGGTGATCGCCCTGGTGGTGATCTTCCAGGTGGTACAGATCCTGCGGGTCAACGTGCCGATCCTGAAAAAGGGCGTACCGGAAGACGACAAGTACCCCTTCAACACCGTGGCCGCGTTGAACTCCACCTACTTCGCCAACTTCGGGGCGGAGCTGGCCGTGGTCTCGATGCTGCCGATGTTCTTCGAGCAGACCTGGGGCCTGACCCCGACCACCGCCGGCATCATCGCCGCCTCGTTCGCCTTCGTGAATCTGGTGGCGCGGCCCATGGGCGGGCTGGTCTCCGATCGCTTCGGCAACCGCCGCTTCGTCATGCTGGCCTACATGCTGGGCATCGCCATCGGCTTCCTGCTGATGGGCCTGATGAACTCCAAGTGGCCGCTGATCGTGGCCGTGGCGATCACCGTGCTCTGCTCGGTGTTCGTCCAGGGCGCGGAGGGCGCGACCTTCGGGATCATCCCGTCGATCAAGCGCCGCGTCACCGGGCAGATCTCCGGCATGGCCGGGGCCTACGGCAACGTCGGCGCCGTCTGCTACCTGACCCTGTTCACCTTCGTGACCCCCTCGCAGTTCTTCATGGTGATCGCCGCCGGTGCCTTCGTCAGCTTCGGGCTCTGCCTGCTCTGGCTGAAGGAGCCCGAGGGCGCGTTCTCCGACGAGTACTACGTATCCAGCGTCGACCGCGAGCTGGAGGCCCGCCAGAAGCTCGCGTCCTGACGTTGCACCGAATGAATGCGCCAGCCATCCCGGCTGGCGCAAGCCGAGATTGATAAGCCGACCGGTCGGGCCAGTGGTTCGCAACCGGAGTGAGGAGAGAAACCAATGAGCCACTTGCTCGATCAACTGCGCTTCTTCAACAGGAAGCAAGGCGAGTTCGCCGATGGTCATGGCGAAACCCGCATCGAATCCCGCGACTGGGAGAACGTCTACCGCTCGCGCTGGCAGTACGACAAGATCGTGCGCTCGACCCACGGGGTGAACTGCACCGGTTCCTGCTCCTGGAAGATCTACGTGAAGAACGGCCTGATCACCTGGGAAACCCAGCAGACCGACTACCCGCGCACCCGCAACGACCTGCCCAACCACGAGCCACGCGGCTGCCCGCGCGGCGCCAGCTACAGCTGGTACATCTATAGCGCCAACCGCCTGAAGTACCCCAAGGTGCGCAAGCCGCTGCTGAAACTCTGGCGTGAAGCGCGGCGCAACATGACCCCGGTGGACGCCTGGGCCAGCATCGTCGAGGACAAGGCCAAGGCCGAGTCCTACAAGAGCAAGCGCGGCATGGGCGGCTTCATCCGCTCCAGCTGGGACGAAGTCAACGAGATCATCGCCGCGGCCAACGTCTATACCGTGAAGCAGTACGGCCCGGACCGCGTCATCGGCTTCTCGCCGATCCCGGCCATGTCGATGGTTTCCTACGCGGCCGGTAGCCGCTACCTGTCGCTGATCGGCGGCGTCTGCCTGAGCTTCTACGACTGGTACTGCGACCTGCCGCCGGCCTCGCCGCAGATCTGGGGCGAGCAGACCGACGTTCCGGAATCGGCCGACTGGTACAACTCCAACTACATCATCGCCTGGGGCTCCAACGTCCCGCAGACCCGTACGCCGGATGCGCACTTCTTCACCGAGGTCCGCTACAAGGGCACCAAGACCGTCGCCATCACCCCGGACTACGCCGAAGTCGCCAAGCTCACCGACCTCTGGCTCAACCCGAAGCAGGGTACCGACGCCGCGCTGGCCCAGGCCTTCGCCCACGTCATCTTCAAGGAATTCCACCTCGAGAAGCCGAGCGAGTACTTCCGCGACTACGCCAAGCGCTACACCGACCTGCCGGTGCTGGTGCGCCTGAACGAGAAGGACGGCAGCTACATCGCCGATCGCTTCCTGCGCGCGTCGGACCTGGCCGACAACCTCGGCCAGGAAAACAACCCCGAGTGGAAGACCATCGCCGTCGACGGCAGCACCGGCGAGCTGGTCTCGCCGCTGGGCTCCATCGGCTACCGCTGGGGCGAGAAGGGCAAGTGGAACATCGAGGCCCGCGAAGGCAAGGACGGTCGTGATGTCGACCTGTCGCTGACCCAGATCGAGGGCGGCGAGACGGCCGAGGTCGCCTTCCCATACTTCGGCGGCATCCTCCACGAGCACTTCCAGCACGCCGAAGGCGAAAGCATCCAGCTGCGCCGCGTGCCGGTCCGCAGCATCACCCTGGCCGACGGCAGCACCACCAAGGTCGCCACCGTGTTCGACCTGATGGCCGCCAACCTGGGTATCGACCGTGGTCTGGGCGGCGCCAATGTCGCGTCGAGCTACGACGATGCCAGCGTGCCCGGCACTCCGGCCTGGCAGGAAGTCATCACTGGCGTATCCCGTGAGAAGGCCATCCAGATCGCCCGCGAGTTCGCCGACAACGCCGACAAGACCCATGGCCGTTCCATGATCATCGTCGGCGCGGCGATGAACCACTGGTACCACATGGACATGAACTACCGCGGCCTGATCAACATGCTGATGTTGTGCGGTTGCGTCGGTCAGACCGGTGGCGGCTGGGCGCACTACGTGGGTCAGGAGAAGCTGCGTCCGCAGTGCGGCTGGCTGCCGCTGGCCTTCGGCCTCGACTGGAGCCGTCCGCCGCGCCAGATGAACGGCACCAGCTTCTTCTACAACCACTCATCCCAATGGCGTCATGAAAAAATGAGCATCCACGAGGTGCTCTCGCCGCTGGCGGACAAATCCGCGTATCCCGAGCATATGCTCGACTACAACATCCGCGCCGAACGCGCCGGCTGGCTGCCGAGCGCACCGCAGCTCAACCGCAACCCGCTGCAGATCTGCCGTGATGCCGAAGCGGCCGGCATGTCGCCGGTGGATTACGTCACCCAGTCGCTGAAGGACGGCTCGCTGAAGTTCGCCTGCGAACAGCCGGACAATCCGGATAACTTCCCGCGCAACATGTTCGTCTGGCGCTCCAACCTCCTGGGCAGCTCGGGCAAGGGCCACGAGTACATGCTCAAGTACCTCCTGGGCACCAAGAACGGCGTGATGAACGAGGACCTCGGCAAGCGCGACGGCTTCAAGCCGCTCGAGGCCGAATGGCAGGACGAGGGCGCCATCGGCAAGCTCGACCTGGTCACCACCCTCGACTTCCGCATGTCCTCGACCTGCGTGTACTCCGACATCGTCCTGCCGACCGCGACCTGGTACGAGAAGGACGACATGAACACCTCGGACATGCACCCCTTCATCCACCCGCTGTCGGCAGCGATCGATCCGGCCTGGGAAGCCAAGTCCGACTGGGAGATCTACAAGGGCATCGCCAAGGCGTTCTCGAAGATGGCCGAAGGTCAGCTGGGCGTGGAAAAGGACCTGGTCACCGTGCCGCTCCTGCACGACAGCCCCGGCGAACTGGCGCAGCCGTTCGGCGGTACCGACTGGAAGACCGCTGGCGTCGATCCGCAGCCTGGCAAGAACTGCCCGAACATGGCGGTGGTCGAGCGCGACTATCCGAACACCTACAAGAAGTTCACCTCTCTCGGCCCGCTGCTGGACAAGCTCGGCAACGGCGGCAAGGGCATCAACTGGAACACCCAGCATGAGGTCGATTTCCTCGGCGAGCTGAACTACAAGGTGCGCGATGAGGGCGTCAGCCAGGGCCGGCCGCAGATCGAGTCGGCCATCGATGCCGCCGAGGTCATCCTCAGCCTGGCACCTGAAACCAACGGTCACGTGGCCGTGAAGGCCTGGGCTGCGCTGTCGGAATTCACCGGCCGCGACCACAGCCACCTGGCGCTGCCCAAGGAGCACGAGGCGATCCGCTTCCGTGACATCCAGGCGCAGCCGCGCAAGATCATCTCCAGTCCGACCTGGTCGGGTCTCGAAGACGAGCACGTGAGCTACAACGCCGGCTACACCAACGTCCACGAGTACATCCCGTGGCGCACCATCACCGGTCGCCAGCAGTTCTTCCAGGATCACCCCTGGATGCAGGCCTTCGGCGAACAGCTGATGAGCTACCGGCCGCCGATCAACACCCGCACCATCGATTACGTGAAGGGCAAGAAGAGCAACGGCAACCCCGAGATCGTCCTGAACTGGATCACCCCGCACCAGAAGTGGGGCATCCACAGCACCTACTCGGACAACCTGATCATGCTCACCTTGAGCCGCGGCGGCCCGATCGTGTGGATGTCCGAAATCGACGCCAAGAAGGCCGGCATCGAGGACAACGACTGGATCGAGTGCTTCAACGCCAACGGCGCCCTGACCGCCCGTGCGGTGGTCAGCCAGCGGGTGATGGAAGGCATGGTGATGATGTACCACGCCCAGGAACGCATCGTGAACGTGCCCGGCGCCGAGAGCACCAGGACCCGCGGCGGCCACCACAACTCGGTGACCCGCGTGGTGCTCAAGCCCACTCACATGATCGGCGGCTACGCCCAGCAGGCGTACGGCTTCAACTACTACGGCACCGTGGGTTGCAACCGCGACGAGTTCGTCGTGGTGCGCAAGATGGCCAAGGTCGACTGGCTCGACGGCCCGAACGGCAACGATCTGCCGCAACCCCTGCCGCAAGACATCTGAGGAATAAGGCCATGAAGATTCGTTCACCCAAGGTGGCAGCGCATGGTCCCCGGACCATCCCCGCTCTGAAGATCAAGGCGCCGGTTGTGGAGGTCGCACAATGAAAATTCGTTCACAAGTAGGCATGGTCCTGAACCTGGACAAGTGCATCGGCTGCCACACCTGCTCGATCACCTGCAAGAACGTCTGGACCAGCCGCGAAGGCATGGAATACGCCTGGTTCAACAACGTCGAGACCAAGCCCGGCATCGGCTACCCGAAGGAGTGGGAGAACCAGGACAAGTGGAAGGGCGGCTGGGTGCGCAACGGCGACGGCACCATCAACCCGAAGATCGGCGGCAAGTTCCGCGTACTGGCGAACATCTTCGCCAACCCGGACCTGCCGACCATCGACGACTACTACGAGCCGTTCGACTTCGACTACCAGAACCTGCACACCGCGCCGATCTCCGAGCACCAGCCGGTGGCACGTCCGCGCTCGCTGATCTCCGGTCAGCGCATGGAGAAGATCGAGTGGGGCCCGAACTGGGAAGAGATTCTCGGTACCGAGTTCGCCAAGCGCCGCAAGGACAAGAACTTCGACAAGGTCCAGGCCGACATCTACGGCCAGTACGAAAACACCTTCATGATGTACCTGCCGCGCCTGTGCGAGCACTGCCTGAACCCGGCCTGCGCCGCGTCCTGCCCGAGCGGTGCGATCTACAAGCGCGAGGAGGATGGCATCGTCCTCATCGACCAGGAGAAGTGCCGCGGCTGGCGCATGTGCATCAGCGGCTGCCCGTACAAGAAGATCTACTTCAACTGGAAGAGCGGCAAATCCGAGAAGTGCATCTTCTGCTTCCCGCGCATCGAGGCCGGCATGCCGACCGTCTGTGCCGAGACCTGCGTGGGCCGCATCCGCTACCTCGGCGTGCTGCTCTACGACGCCGACCGCATCCATGAAGTGGCCAGCACCGTCAACGAGCAGGACCTGTACGCCAAGCAGCTGGAGATCTTCCTCGATCCGTTCGACCCGAAGGTCATCGAGCAGGCGCTCAACGACGGCGTTCCGATGTCGGTGATCGAAGCCGCGCAGAAGTCGCCGGTATACAAGATGGCGGTGGACTGGAAGCTGGCCCTGCCGCTGCACCCGGAATACCGCACGCTGCCGATGGTCTGGTACGTGCCGCCGCTGTCGCCGATCCAGAACGCCGCCAGCGCCGGTCACGTCAGCATGGACGGCGTGCTGCCGGACGTCGACAGCCTGCGCATCCCGCTGCGTTACCTGGCCAACCTGCTCACCGCAGGCGACGAGGAGCCGGTCAAGCTGGCGCTCAAGCGCATGCTCGCCATGCGCGCCTACAAGCGTGCCGAGCAGGTCGACGGCGTGCAGGACCTCAAGGTGCTGGAGAGCGTCGGGCTGTCGGTGGCCCAGGTCGAGGACATGTACCGCTACCTGGCCATCGCCAACTACGAGGACCGCTACGTGATTCCGACCGCGTACCGCGAAGAGGCCATGAGCGACGCCTTCGCCGAGCGTTCCGGTTGCGGCTTCAGCTTCGGCAGCGGCTGCTCGGGCGCCTCGGACACCAATATGTTCGGCGCCAGGAAGGCCAACCGCCGCGACATCATCAAGACCGTCCAGCTGTGGGAGGACTGAGCCATGCGCATCCTTAAAGTGATTTCCCTGCTGCTGGACTACCCCGACCAGCACCTGCGCGACGGCCATGCCGAACTGGCCCAGGCCATCGGCTCGGCCCGCGAGATCAGCCCGGAGCAGCGCATCGCGCTGCGCCGCCTGCTCGACGAGCTGAGCGAAGGCGACCTGATGGACGTGCAGGAGCGCTACACCGATCTGTTCGACAAGGGCCGCGCGCTGTCGCTGCTGCTGTTCGAGCACGTGCATGGCGAGTCCCGCGACCGCGGCCAGGCCATGGTCGACCTGATGGCGCAGTACACCGAGGCCGGTTTCGACATCGGTGTACGCGAGCTGCCGGACTACATCCCGCTGTACCTCGAGTACCTCGCCACCCGCGAGGACCTCGAGGCCCGCGAGGGGCTGGCCGATGTCGCCCATCTGCTGGCCCTGCTGGCGGCCCGTCTGCAGGAGCGCGAGAGCCCGCATGCCGCGTGCTTCGCCGCCCTGTTGCAGATCGCCGGCGAGCCGGTGCTGGAAACCCTCGCCGGTCTGCAGGAGCAGGTCGCCGCCGAGGAACGCGACGACTCGCTGGAGGCGCTGGACAAGGTCTGGGAGGAGGAGCAGGTCAACTTCCTCCAGGCCGAGCAGCAGGACCGCTGCCCATCCATGCCGAGCGGACCGGGCAAGGCCCGCGAGGAAAGCCCGGTGCCGCTGCACTGGACCGATTTCAAGCATGACGGGCAGGCCGCCGCGCTCGCCCAGGAGGTGCGCAATGTCTAACTTCAATTTCCTGCTGTTCGGGGTGTACCCCTACATCGCCCTGGCCATCTGCCTGATCGGCAGCTGGGCGCGCTTCGACCTGTCGCAATACAGCTGGAAGGCCAGCTCGAGCCAGATGCTGTCGAACAACCGCATGCGCCTGGCGAGCAACCTGTTCCACGTCGGCATCATCTTCATCCTGGCCGGTCACTTCGTCGGCCTGCTGATGCCCGAGGCGCTGTATCACCACTTCATCACCAGCGGTCAGAAGCAGATCGTGGCGATGGTCTCCGGTGGTTTCTTCGGCATCCTCTGCCTGATCGGTCTGGTGATGCTGATTCATCGCCGGCTGACCGACGCCCGCGTGCGGGCCACCTCCAACGGCAGCGACGTGATGATCCTGTTCGTGCTGCTGGCGCAGCTGGTGCTGGGTCTGCTGACCATCGTCGCCTCCACCGGCCACCTGGACGGTTCGGTGATGGTGCTGCTGGGTACCTGGGCACAGAGCCTGGTCACCCTGCAGCCGGTCAAGGCCGCAGGCGCCATCGAGTCGGTCAGCGTCATCTACAAGCTGCACGTGTTCCTGGGCATGACCCTGTTCGTGCTGTTCCCCTTCACCCGTCTGGTGCACATCGTTAGCGCGCCGGTGTGGTACCTGGGCCGGCGCTACCAGATCGTCCGCCAGAAGGGCGTCAAGCCGGTCGTGCCGCGTCCGCAGCGCCCGCGTACCTACGAAGCACCGGCCCGCGAAATCGCAGTGCCGACCGCTGTGCCTGCCACGGCAAAGAGCAAGACCCCGGTATGACCCTCGTCGGCTGACGCCCCGTGCGTCAGCCAGCCTGGCCGATCGGATCGAAGGTTCACGCGTCTTATCGAGGTAATCATCATGGGTTGTGGATGTGGTGGAAGCACGGGTGGCGGCGGCTGCGGTGGCGGCGCCCGCCCGGAAATCGAAGTGCCGGCCGAGGCCCCTCTGTTCGAGGAGCTGCCGCACGAGGAAGACAGCGAGCCGGCAGCCGAGCAGGCATCCGCTGAACCGCTGCTGATCGCCAGCAGCGAACAGGAGTGGCCGCGGGTGCGGGTCAACGGGGTGGCGATCGCGCCCCAGGCCATCGCCCAGGAATTGCAGTATCACCCCGCCGAGAGCCGCGACGAGGCGGTCTTTCTGGCGACCCAGGCACTGGTGGTGCGCGAGCTGTTGCAGCAGCGCATCGCCGAGCTGGGCCTGGTGGTGCGTGCTGAATCCGGTGAAAGCGAGGAAGAAGCGGCCACGCGGACCCTGATCGAACAGGAAGTGCCGCTGCCGCTGGCCGACGAGGCGGCCTGCCAGCAGTACTACAGCGGCAACCGTCAGCGCTTCTTCAGCGCGCCACTGCTGGCCGCGCGGCACATTCTGCTGGCCTGCCCGGCGGATGACGCCGAGGCGCGCAGCCTGGCGCGGGAGCAGGCGCTGGGCCTGTTGCAGCAACTGCAGGCGGCGCCGCAACGCTTCGCCGAGCTCGCGCTGCAACATTCGGCCTGTCCGTCCAAGGAGCAGGGCGGGGCGCTGGGCCAGATCAGCAAGGGTCAGACCGTACCGGAGTTCGAGCGCCAGCTGTTCCGCCTGCCGGTCGGCCTCTGCCAGCAGCCGCTGGAAAGCCGCTATGGCTACCACCTGGTGTTCGTCGACCAGCGTATCGAGGGCGAGCAATTGCCCTACGAGATCGTCGCCGGAACGATTCGCGCCGAGCTCAACCAGCGGGTCTGGCAGATCGGCGTCAGCCAGTACCTGCAGAACCTGGTGGGGGCGGCGAACATCGAAGGCATCCACCTGCAGGGCGCGGAAACGCCGTTGATGCAATAACGGCGGCTTGGTCCTGCGCCGGGTGGATGGTGTTTCACCACCCACCGCGCGGGCCCACGGTGGATGAAAAAGCGTCATCCACCCTACGAGGCTTCAGAGGTGTTATCGATGACTCAACTACGCGATGCCCACAACCGCCAGATCGACTACCTGCGCATGTCGGTCACCGACCGCTGCGACTTCCGCTGCGTCTACTGCATGGCCGAGGACATGACCTTCCTGCCGCGCCAGCAGGTGCTCGGCCTGGAGGAGCTGGAGCGCGTCGCGCGGATCTTCGTCGGTCTGGGCGTGAAGAAGATCCGCCTCACCGGCGGCGAGCCGCTGGTGCGCCAGGGCATCGTCGGTCTCTGCGAGCGCATCGCCGCGCTGCCCGGCCTGCGCGAACTGGTGATGACCACCAATGGTTCGCAGCTGGTCAGGCTCACCGAGCCGCTGGCACGGGCCGGGGTCAAGCGGCTGAACATCAGCCTGGATAGCCTGGATGCGGCGAAATTCCACGCCATCACCCGCACCGGCCAGCTGCAGCAGGTGCTCGACGGCATCGCTGCGGCACGTGACGCCGGCTTCGAGCGAATCAAGCTCAATGCCGTGGTGATGAAGGGCCGCAACGCCGAGGAAGTCGCCGACCTGGTGGACTTCGCCATCGCCGGCGGGCTGGATCTGAGCTTCATCGAGGAAATGCCGCTGGGCGATGTCGGCCGTTCGCGCGGCGAGAGCTTCTGCTCCAGCGACGAGGTCAAGGCGCTGATCGCCGAGCGTCACGCGCTGATCGATTCGGCCGAGCAGAGCGGCGGCCCGGCGCGCTACGTGCGCCTGCCGGAGCATCCGCAGACGCGCATCGGCTTCATCTCGCCGCATTCACACAACTTCTGCGCCACCTGCAACCGCGTGCGGCTGACGGTGGAAGGTCGCCTGCTGCTGTGCCTGGGCCATGAGAACTCCATCGATCTGCGCGCGCTGTTGCGCCGCCATCCGACCAGCGACCAGCCGCTGATCGACGCCATTCACGCCGCGCTGCAACGCAAACCGCTGCGCCACGAATTCTCCAGCAGCGGCGAGGTCCAGGTATTGCGCTTCATGAATGCCAGTGGTGGTTGAGGCGGGCGCCTGCACGGGCTTCGAGTCGACCGCTTAATTCGCTACCATCGACCGGCATCGCCGGTTTGACCCACATGCCCGGCTGCCGCAGCCGGGCCTTGTTGCAGGGCCAGGTCGCGCAAACGCCTGCAGCGTTGTCAGACCCCATGGCACCCACGCCGCGCGGACATACCTCCAATGGGGAATGGGTTCGCGTACGACACGGGTGCAGCCTGCGCACACATCTTCAAGGGAGTTTCGAGCCATGGCTCACCTGTCCAACAGCGAATTCCAGCCCCTGAGCATTGCGGTGCTCACGGTGAGCGACACCCGCAACATCGATTCCGACACCTCCGGCCAGGCGCTGATCGACGGCCTGCAGAGCGCTGGCCATAGCCTGGCCGAGCGGGCCATCGTCAAGGACGACATCTGGCAGATTCGCGCCCGCGTCTGCAGTTGGATCGCCAGCGAGAACGTGCAGGTCGTGCTGATCACCGGCGGCACCGGTTTCACCACCCGCGACAACACTCCGCAGGCGGTGCAGCCGCTGCTGGACAAGGCCGTCGATGGCTTCGGCGAGCTGTTCCGCCATGTATCGCTGGGCGAGATCGGCACCTCCACCGTGCAGTCCCGCGCCCTGGCCGGTATGAGCAACGGCACGCTGGTCTGCTGCCTGCCCGGTTCGACCAACGCCTGCCGCACCGCCTGGAACAAGATTCTCGTCGAGCAGCTGGACAGCCGCACCAAGCCGTGCAACTTCGTGCCGCACCTCAAGGCCAGCGCGGTCGAATACTGCGGGCCACGCTCATGAGCGCCTGTGGCTGCGACACCAGTGGCCTGAAACCGGTCGACGAAGCCATCGCCGAGCTGCTGGCACGGGTGCCGGCGCTGCCGCCGGTGGAACAGGTCGCGCTGTCCGATGCCCTTGGCCGAGTGCTGGCGCAATCGCTCGACGCACCCTTCCCGGTGCCAGCCTGGGACAACAGTGCAATGGACGGCTATGCCCTGCGCGCGGCCGACCTGCCGGCCGAAGGCGGCTGGCTGCCGCTGGCCGGGCGCATCGCCGCCGGTGATGCCGCGGATCAGCAACTGCCTGCCGGCTGCGCCGTGCGTATCTTCACCGGCGCGCCGCTGCCGCCGGGCGCCGACACCGTGGTGGCGCAGGAGGATTGCCAGGTCGACGCCGATCGCGTGCATTTCCCCGGTGTCACCCAGGGCGCCCATGTGCGTCGTCAGGGCGAAGAGCTGCAGGCCGGCGCCCCGGTACTGCAGGCCGGCAAGCGCCTGCGGCCCCAGGAGATCGGCTTGCTGGCGAGCTTCGGCGTCGCCCGCGTGACGGTCTATCGGCGCCTGCGCATCGGCCTGCTGTCCAGCGGTAGCGAACTGCGTGAACCCGGCGAGCCGCTGGCACCGGGGCAGATCTACAACTCCAACCGCTACTGTCTGCTCAGCGTGCTGCGCAGCCTTGGGATGGAGGTGCACGACTACGAAATCCTCGTCGATGAGCTGGCGGCCAGCCGTGATGCCCTGGCGCTGGCTGCCTCCGAATGGGACATGCTGATCACTTCCGGCGGTGTCTCGGTCGGCGAAGAGGATCACCTCAAGCAGGCCATTCGCGAACTGGGCGAGCTGCATATGTGGCGTCTGGCGATTCAGCCCGGCAAGCCGCTGGCCTTTGGCGAGGTCAATGGCAAGCCGTGGATCGGCGTACCGGGCAATCCGGCGGCGGCGCTGATCACCTCGCTGGTGGTGGCGCGGCCGTTCCTGCTCAGTGCCCAGGGCTGCACCGAGGTGCTGCCCAAGCCGCTGCGTCTGACCGCCGGCTTTGCCTGGCGCAAGCCGAACAACCGCCGCCAGTACCTGCGCGCGCGGCTGGAGCAGGTCGACGGCGAGATGCGCGTGTGCCTGCACCCGCGTCAGGGCTCGGCGATGCTGACCTCGGCGACCTGGGCCGAAGGCCTGGCCATCGTCGAGCGCAACCGCACGTTGGAAGAGGGTGAGACGGTGGAGTACCTGCCGTTCAGCGAACTGCTCGGCTGACACATGAAAACGCCCGGTCGATGACGAGTCGACCGGGCGTTTTCATGTCTGCGCGTCAGGCCTGGCGGCGCTGCGGCAGCATCCGCAACAGGGTGCCGTCGCGACGCACGTACTGGTGGAACAAGGCCGCCGCCGCATGCAGGGCTATCAGCCAGTAGCCAGCCACTGCCAGCGTTTCATGCAGCTCCTTGAACTCGCCGGCCAGTTCCTGGTTGGCGCCGATCAGCGCCGGCAGCTCGAGGCCGAAGAGAGGGATCGGCTTGTCCGCCGCGCTCAGGGTCAGCCAGCCGAGCAGCGGCAGGCCGATCATCAGGCCGTACAGCGCCAGGTGCATCAGCTTGGCCAGCGCGCGCTCCCAGCCGGCCCCGGCGACGGCCTTCGGTGCGGGATGCAGCCAGCGCGCAATCAGACGCAGCCAGACCAGTGCGAACACCGTCATACCGAGCATGAAATGCCAGTGCTTGAGCAGTTCGCGCGGTTCACTGCCCTTGGCGAAATTGCCCTTGAGTTCGATGGTGGCGTAGACCGCTGCGATCAACAGCAGCATCAGCCAGTGCAGGGCAATGCTCAGACGACCATAGCGTGCCAGTGGGTTCGATGCAGTCATTTCACACACTCCGAGTAGGGAAATGTCGGCAGTCTAGGGCGCCAGGCTTAAGCGAACCTTAGCGAATGCCCGTTGCGCCTGCGGCGGGCAGTCGCGGCTGCTCGCAGGGGGCTATCCGGGTTACTGAAGTGGCCGGCGGGGCAGCTGCACGGCGACCTGCAGCCCGCCGAGCGGTGAATCTGCCAGCTCGATGGTCGCGCCGTGCAGTTCGGCGATACGCGCGACGATGGCCAGGCCGAGCCCCGCACCCTGGCCTTCGCCCTGGCGGTAGAAGCGCTCGAACAGCTTGTCGCGCTGCGCTGGCGGCACGCCCGGACCGCTGTCGTCCACGCGCAGGCTGACACCGTTATCCATGCTCTGGAGGCTGACCTGGACCTGCCCGCCGTCAGGCGTGTACTGCAGGGCATTGCCGACCAGATTCTGCAGCAGCGTGGCGAGCGCCGCGGCATCGCCGGAAAGCCTGTGATCGGCCGTGTCGTCAGCCTCCAGCGTCAGTTCCTGACCGCGCGCCAGGGCCAGCGGCGTCAGTTCGGCGAGGCATTCGCGGCACAGCGGCAGCAGGTCCAGTTGGTATAGGGGTAGCGGCTGCGCATTGGGTTCGAGGCGGGCGAGGGTGAGCAGTTGGGTGACCACGCGGGTGGTGCGGTCGACGCCGGTCAGCAGTTGTTGCAGGGCGGCTTCACGGTCCTCCGGCTGCTCGGCCTGCAGCGCGTTCTGCGCGTGGATGCGCAGTACGGCCAGCGGCGTGCGCAGCTCGTGGGCGGCGTCGGCGATGAAGCGCTTTTCACGTTCGACCAGTTGATTGACCTGCTGCAGCAGGCGATTGAGCGAGGCGGCCACCGGCTCCAGCTCCTGCGGCAGCGGCGCCAGCAGCAGCGGTGCGAGGTTGTCCGGGGCACGAGTCTTCAGCAGCTGTGCCATATGCGCCAGCGGGCGCAGGCCCCAGCCCACCGCCAGCCAGATCAGCAGGGCCAGCAGCGGCAGGCCGATGAGGTCCGGCAGCAGGCTGCGCCGGGCGATCTTGCCGACCAGCTCGCCACGCACGTCGCCGCGCTCGCTGAGCAGAATCCACAGATCGTCCTCGGGGTCGTGCAGCAGGA
>Ga0315336_1001698_pt1 | contig 39488 bp, 33 predicted proteins | sample ASW5metaG_FD_204512 | JGI IMG/M metagenome (GOLD analysis project Ga0315336, IMG submission 204512) | Ammonia-oxidizing marine archaeal communities from Monterey Bay, California, United States - ASW #5 | ecosystem: Environmental > Aquatic > Marine > Intertidal zone | place: USA: California... | reverse complement strand
CCGATATGCGCGCGCAGAAATACTACGTCTAAAGGGTTCCGATTTCGCCATGGCCGCGGTGGCCCTGGGCGTTCGCCCTCCCAGAATCGTCTTTCGCCATCTACTCCCAAACGCGATGGCACCCATCATGGTGTCAATCACCTTCGGTATCGCTCAAGCCATTCTGAGCGAGGCCGCGCTCTCCTGGTTGGGATTTGGCGTGCAAGCTCCCGACCCATCATGGGGCACCGTCCTCCGTGCAGGGTACGAAAACCTCTTCACAGCCAGTCATATGGTGCCGCCCGCATGTATCGCGATCTTTCTCGCTGTTCTATCATTCAACCTGGTGGGCGATTCACTACGCGACGTAGTGGACCCCCGCCTGAACTCGACTCGGTAATCGAACTATGTCCAATGCTTCATCCATCATCACCGTCAACAATCTGAAAACGGAACTCAACACCACCCAAGGTTCCGCCTTGGCCGTCGACGATATTTCATTTTCCATCGAAGCCGGTAAAACGCTCGCCCTGGTAGGGGAAAGTGGATGCGGCAAAAGTATGACGGCCCTTTCCATTATGCGGCTGGTACCGGAACCACCCGCGAAAATCATTGGTGGCGAAGTGTTGTTCGACGGAATCGATCTGCTCCAGGCATCCGAATGGAATATGCGCAAAATTCGCGGAAATTCAATCTCCATGATTTTCCAGGAACCTATGACGTCCCTCAATCCACTCTATAGAATCGGCAATCAAATCAGCGAGGTGTTTCGCAATCACCAACAGATGTCCGCGAGAGACGCGCGCGATGCCAGCATCGAAATGCTCCAACTCGTTGGCATTCCCGCCCCCGAAAGCCGTATCGATGATTTCCCCCATCAACTCTCAGGCGGCATGCGTCAACGCGTCATGATCGCCATGGCATTGGCCGGTAAGCCCAAACTCCTCATCGCTGACGAACCAACCACCGCGCTCGACGTAACCATCCAGGCGCAGATCCTCGACCTGCTTCGGAAACTTCAACAGGAACTCGGGACTGCTATCCTATTGATTACCCACGACCTCGGTGTCGTCGCCGAAATGGCCGACGACGTTGCCATGATGTACGCCGGACGAATCGTCCAACAAGCCCCCGTCCAGGATCTATTTGCGCATCCTGGGCACCCGTACACCAGCGGCCTCTTCAATTCCATCCCCTCCCTCGACAATCAGGGCGAAGTCCTTCAAACCATCGAGGGCCAGGTACCCACACTATCCGAACTACCCGACGGATGCCGATTCCACCCCAGATGCCCCTACGCCATGGACACATGCCGCACCGATAGCCCCCCCATCGTTATCCAGCCCAACCAATCCAAAATGGCCTGCTGGCTCTACGACGAAACCGTCATGAAATCTCAAGACCAACCAACCGGCATACCTACTCAACCTGCCTAGCTGTTTTATCCCGATGCGAGTCGATTTTCACACATTATAAAAGTCCAATCACCAATTCGACCGATGCCGCGCTCTAAAGTCCCATCGCGACGAGCCAATTTAGTCTAAGTGCAAGGGAGTCTGACAAAAGCTCTTTTAGTGTTGCTGCCGATCAACGCGCTGAAACCCGGTCCATATTCCAACAACTTCCGCTAACCGTACGGTATGACACGTTACGCAATGCCCAAAAGTCCCATCGGGACGAGCCAATTTAGCCCAGGGTGCAGCGCAGCGGAACCCTGGGTTGCAGAAAAAGAGAAAAAAAGTTCCGCAGGAACGAGCCAACCTTTACTTCCCGTAACCATCTTCCCACCCCAAGAAAATCAGACTCAACGGTCACAGCGAGGTGACCGAAAAAGGCCTGAAAGGCCGAAATATTACAGCCTGGGGTGGAGCAAAGCGCAACCCCAGGTTATCGGTCAATTGAGACTGAAAGCGCTGTAAGTGCGACATAACCGCCCAACCTTTACTACCCCAAAAATTTCCGCTACCATGCCAAATACCATAAACGCCGAATCCAAATGAGGAATCCGCCCAATGTCCGAACCCCTACTCCAAGGCATACGCGTCGTCGAAGCCGCCATGGTCATGATGGCCCCGTCCGTTTGCTCCATCCTCGCCGACATGGGCGCCGAAGTCATCAAAGTCGAACCCCCCGAAGGCGGCGATACGCTCCGGCACTTCCACAAACTCAAAGGCATGCCCGAATCCGATATTCCCTACCCCTTTCTACAACTCAACCGGAACAAGAAAAGCATCGCCATCGATCTAAAATCAGATGAAGGTCTCGAAATTTTCCACAAACTCCTCGCTACCGCCGACGTCTTCGTTTCCAATGTACGCCCCCAGGCGCTGAAAAAACTCGGGCTCGACTACGCGACCATCAAAGAAAAATATCCCCGACTCATATACGCCACCGGACTCGGCTTCGGGAAAAAAGGCCCCGATGCCGATCGTCCCGGCTACGACGCGACAACCTATTGGGCACGCTCCGGCATGGAATCCACTGTGTTCCCCCTCGAAGGCTGGCTCGGACCCACGCCCCCCGGCTCCGGCGACCTCCCTACAGGCCTGGCCATGTTCGGCGGCATCATGACCGCCCTCTTCAACCGCGAACGTACAGGCAAGGGCACCGACGTTACGGTTTCCCTCATGGCTACCGGCGCGTGGGCCAACTCCGCCCTCGTACAAGCCCAACTCGTCAACGCGGAATTCCTCGAACGCCGCCCACGCGAAAACGCCTATAACTTCATCGGGGTGTATTACAAAACCAAAGACGAACGCGTCCTGAAACTCGCCATCGTCAACATCGAACAAATCTGGCCCCGTTTCGGACCCGCCATTAGTCGTCCTGAAATCACCGATGACCCCAGATGGGCGACCACCGAAATTCGCGCCGACCATACCGCCGCCCTCATCGCCCTCATCGACGAAGAATTCGCCAAACACGACTGGGAATACTGGAAAGAACGCCTCACCGAATACGACATTCCTTACAGCCAAATCTCCTCCTACGAAGAAGTCGCCGAAGACCCCCAATACCTCGGTAACGATACCTTCGTGAGTTACGATCATCCCCAACATGGCCCCATCACATCGGTCAATCACCCCATACTGATGGACGGTGCGAAACGCGATATGCCAATCCCCCCTCCCGAACTCGGCCAGCACACCGAAGAAATATTATCTACGATCGATTACGATAAAGATGCAATCGACGCCCTCGTTGACCGCGGTATCGTCAGCCGGTCCGAACAATAAAAAAAAGACCGGCCAATTGACCGGTCTTTTCAAAGTTATTTTCCAATCGCTATAATTGATTTTGTGGTTTCTCGCCTTGACGCTTACCTCTCTGTTTTTTGGCATGTTCAAGCTCCGAAGAATCGAGTGCCCCGTCACCATCCCGATCCAACCGGCCGAAATGTTCCGCCATACGTTCGGGTGCTTCAGATTCCTGTAACTTGCCGTCGCCGTTCGCATCCAGACGATTAAGAAGTTGAGTCAGATCACGTGGGCCGTTCTGTCCACCTCCCCCTTGACGATCGCCGCCTTCACCACGGGTCCCTCTCTGTCGACCTTCACCGTCCGGTCCGCCTTCTCCGCGAGGAGGACGTTCGCCGTCTTCAAAACGAGGCGGTCGACCCTCACGGCCTTCTTGACCGCCACGGCCGCGCCGCCCGCTAAACGTTTCACTCGAATCTTTGGCCCGTTTTCCGGCAAACGCTGTAGTGCCACGGCGAGTCGTACTCTGGCCAACCAACTTCCCATCTTTAATCGTAGCGGTATGTTTGATTTCAATACTGCGATCCTGGCGTTCCAGCTTTCGGACGAAGGACAACGTCCCGCCACTGGCAGTCACCGACTGCAGCGTCTCTTTTCCTCGTGGCGTTACCCATACCCCCGACAGACTCCCACCCTGTCCCTTGATGACAAGTTTCGCGTCCATCGGTCTATCGTTACGAGTCATTTGCACGTCCCATCCACCGACGAAAGGGGACGCCGCCCACGCGGGGGCTACGGTCAAAATACACAGCGCGCAAACGCCAATAATAATGTGTTTTTTCATTGAACTACTCCTTAATTGTCGTTTCTAGAAAGTAAGTGCGTGGACTCTGACCAACGGTTACATGAATAGAAATTGAATAGCTTGATTCCTCATAGGCCGAGAAACGAGTGCTGGCGTGGGAAGAAGACCTTCGCAACGACGGACCATTCGTGTTGGCAGGCGACGAACGCGATGTAGAACGTTTACCGTTGAGGCGGAGGACCTTCTGGACGTTCCCCAAGTTCATTGTCAGGAGGCGGCGGGCGATCGCCGGTTTCTCCATTGTCGCGTCGCGGTCGTTCATCATCACCGTGGCGGTGCCGACGTTCCGAATCGCCATCGCGCCCTCGCCTATGGTCACCCCGACGATTCCTCGGATCATTTTTGTTGTATCGATGCGGAAATCCCGGCATCATTTTCCGACGAACCTTTTTGAACTTCGCTTCCCATTGCTCCGTCTGTTCTGGAGTCAATACCGCCTTAATCTCATCTCCCATACTGCTCAATGCATAATCGATTTCCGAGCTCGTATTTCGACGGATTTCCATGAAACGTTCATTGTGACTTTTCAGAATCTCGCGGAGCTTCCCTTGTTGTTCTTCAGATAAATCCAAGTCTCGCGACAACCGGTCCACCACGCGATCATCCATACGGGAATTGCCGTCTCTACCGCGATCCATCAGGTTGTGGATTGCCAATGCGGTGATTCCGCCGCCAATCACCATTCCCGAAAACACCAGGATTCCGCCCATCAGCAAGGTTACCCATGCTTTCGGTGGCTTAGGAAGTGGCGCCGTCCCGCTATCGTTATTGGAAGAAGACATGGTTCCTCTAGAACATGGACATCGGATTGTTTTGCATGAGTGCCGACAACGGGTCCAACAAAGATGAAGCAGCCGGAATAGCAAAAATCATTACCGCAACGGCGGCCAACGCGGATCCGGCCGTCATCCAAATTAAAGGACGCTCCCGAATCAATCCCGTCTCCTGGCGGATACGTCTCATGACTTCCGGCATCGCGTTGATCTCTGGTACCGATTCGCGGTTCGCCTGACGGACCAAGTTCTCAAACGTTTTCAAAGGATCAGATGGAGGATGATTGGCCATACCCGGCACCCTCCAACATCGTTTTTAATTTCTTGCGCGCTCGAAACGCGCGAACTTTCACCAGACTTCGCGTCCATCCCATGTGGTCAGCGATTTCCTGAGTACTCCATTCCTCGAAATACAATAACGTCAACACCATTCGTTCCCCAGGCGGTAATTCATCCAGTAGACCTGCAACAAATTCGCCCGCTTCAGAAGGCGTCGCCACATTATAGTCCGGAGTTACTTCCGTTGGATTCTGATTGAATTGCTCTTGGCGCTCCTTTGCTCGAGCCTTATTTTTCCAGAAACGATACCCAACCCTGGTCGCGATTCGACGTAACCAATGCAGGAACGGAGATTTTCCCTTAAACCCGGGCAGGCTCGTATAGGCTTCAACAAATACTTCTTGCACCAATTCTTCCAAAATAGTCTGGTCGCGCGTGAAACGCCACATCTGGTTCGCGATCAACCGTTCGTACCGTTGCACCAATCGCGCATAGGCTTCCTGGTTTCCGTTCAAACAGGCATTAATATCAAGTACATCTTCTTGACCGGAAACACTGTCCAAGCCGCCCAACCCCACACTTTGAATTGCTGTTAATGCTGACATAAACACGAGTTACGGCATAAGCCGCATCCTTTGCAGTATACGTGGTTCCTCACTCTAACATGTATAGTGGTGGTATGCACTGTTTTGGTTACACCATGTTCAACCCCACTTAAAGCCTTTAAATAAAGGTGCTTATAAGAAAAAATGGGCCTGTCAGATTAACCTGACAGGCCCATTCTCAAAATCCTATTGTGACGGCTCAATCGCTCAGCCTTCTCTTCCGAAACTTTTTGTCACCCCGCTCAATCCCTTTGATCTCTTTCTCACGCTCCGGCGTGACTTCAATGGGATCTTCCACTTCGACAAACAATTGTTCCGTCTGTTTCACCCGGGCAATTTTGGGCATCATTGCCGCATCAGTTTTATGGCCCACGATATTCGGCGTAATCAGAATGACAAGTTCAACTTTTCGCTCTACCCATGTGTTTCGTCCAAAAGCCAATCCCAGCAATGGGATGTCTCCCAGAAGCGGCACCTGCGAACGCGTACGTTGCATCTGGCCATCCAACAATCCACCAATAACAATCGTCTCGCCATTCTGGACAATCATGGTCGTCGACACATCTGTCGTTCGCTCGCTCGGCAGACCGTTTTCATCCAACTCACCGGTGGAGACTTCCGGATGAACATCCATTCTAATGAGTCCATCATTCGTAATCGAAGGCGTAACTTCCAATACCGTACCGACGTCAAGAAATTCGACACTCTCTAAGCTCGCTGTATCAGTAGTAAAGGTCTGACGAAATCCGAGACGATCACCCACTTGAATTCGCGCCTCTTCCCCATCCAAAACCGTAATATTCGGCGATGCGATTATTTCAACGTTGTTTCTTCCTTCCAACGACTGAACAGCCGCGGAAAACGAATTGTGAGCGATGCTAGTGAAAAAGCCACCCAATCCTTCTGCCGATGGATCCGATAAGTCTCCAACGGCACCCTGAGTAAACCCAAAATCATCTGGACTATTGAACAGCCCCATATCGACGCCTAACCCTGTGTTCTCTTCGTGCGCAACCGTCAGTATCTTGCTCGAAATATGAACTTGACGAGGAGCAACATCCAAATCCATCAACAATGCTTCGATCCTATCCAAGTATTCCCCGGTATCCTGCATCACGATCTTTTTAGGCCCGCTAACCAAGACCTGTCCCATACTCGACATCAGTGTAGATACCGTCGTAAGCGCCTCATCAACCGGGAGGTGATTCAATTCGATCACCCGGGCTTCATTCGGAGGTACATCCAAATCATCCACCAACTTCCCGATTAGTTGAACGTTTTCTTTCGTGTCTTGCACGATGACAAGTCCATTTCGACTGACCGATACTTTCCCATGAGGGGAAAGAAAATTTTCCAACGTAATAATCACCGTTTCCGGAGCCGCGTTCTTTAATTGGAATCCTTTGACTTCAAATCCGCTTAAACTCAAAGGCAAATCAGCCCGTGTGTCTTCAGATGTGACAAGATACACATCGCCATTTTTGAAATACGAAAAACCGCCCACACCCAATATCGAATCAAGCGCGTTCTCGAAAGAAACATCAAACAGATTGATCGATACTTCGCCTTCGACTTCCGCGCCTGCCACAATACTTACTCTTCGACTTTGAGACAAGAGCGTCAACAATGTGCGAAGCTCCATATCTTCTACGGAGAATGTAAGCGTTTCGGACCTCAACTTCTCCTTTAATTCAGTATAATCCTTCGGATCGATACCGCGCTCCTGCCCCATAGCTGCTCCGTTTAGAAATAAACAGACAACGATGAACGCAGTCATTTTTTTCGTTCCACCTAACATGGTCCCTACTCCTCAGGCATGTGTACGACCGACTCGCCGAACATGTCTGCCAAAACAATGGCACGTTCAACAATACGGACGACTTTAAAGCCTTCGATTTTGTCTCCTTCACGAATAAACCGGCCATCCAAAATTGCCGAGGACTGACTTTTCATCTGTAACGTCCCCTCCAACTCGACCTCTTCCAACCAGTTCGATCGCGAAAAACTTCTTCCCCTTGTACGTGTAACAGATGGCCGACCCTCTTCGTTGCTCACCGCAGTCGGACGGTTGGCCATCGACGGTTCCCGAAACGGGTCCCGGCTGATCCCCAGCATTTCATGTTGAGATAATTCATGGTCTGCCAAAACATCGGTCGCATCTGCGATCATGGTCAACATGCCATCCACCGATACCATTTCGACCTGATCCAATTCTTCGGCCTTCAATTTATTCCAAAGTTCATTTGGCTGAATCCGCCCCGTTTTGATACCTAACAAACCAACCAAAAAGACACCCAGCAAGACAGCCATGGGCAACTGAAATTTCTCAGGTATCGTTATTTTCTTAATCGCCATGAGTCATTTCCTCATGACCGAACAAACGAAGCGTCATTTCTATCGTACAGTTTTCATCTTTCGCGCGACGTACCTTCAATTTATCGACTCGCACCAAATGAGGCATTTGTTCAACGTCGGCCATGAAAGAATGAAAGTCCAGGAACCTCGTGGTCGCCGTAACATGTACGTCCATTTTCGAATAACCTTTTTCGTCTTTTTTCGTGCCGGGCTCCACCTGATCCAATTCCACGCGGTGTTCGGTGGCGCGATCGGCCAAGGCATTGTAAAACTCTGGAAAAGATAACTCATTCATTGAATTAAGTGTCCCGGTTTTTTCTTCCAACTGTTCCAACGTAGAGTAGCCTACCGTAAGAACCGTCTGAAGCTGATCAACATAAACAGATTGTTGCTCGTATTGATACCGCTGAAACTCAAGCGAGTTCTTCTTCTTCAGGCTACTGCCAATCAACACATATCCGAAAAGCGCCAATAGGAAAACCGAAGTTATCAACCCCATAGCGTCTAATGTCAGCGCTTCTTTTTTTCCGAATCGTTTGAACATTCGTTCCCTGCTCAGTTCACCGTCATGGTGATTTCAAATCCAACCTGGCCATTCGACTGACCCCGTTTCTGTACACGCGTGTCCGTCAATTCCACGTCCCTGGTATGGCTCGACTGCTTCAAAGTCCTCACAAACGCGATGATTTCTTCATTGGACATTGCATCACCAATCAACTGGACGGATGCTGATTGAACCGTGGATTTCTTGGTATTACCAGAAGTCCCATCCGAGGAAATATCCATCGTTTGGAGCCACAGACCTTCGACGGATGCATTGGAGATATCTTCAAGAATCACCGTCCACGGTAAGTCCTCTACCAACGCTGCACGGGCCCGCTGAATTCCCAGAGCCGCGTCCAAATCAACGGCCAAATAAGCCATCGCTTGTTCGCGTTGATCCTGTAACGTCGCCTTGTTTTTCAACGGTAGCAGTTCAATTTCTGCAGCGGTAACTTTCATTCGAATCGAGACCGACACGCCGATAATAAACATCAAGAAAAATCCGCAAACAAGCACCCATTTCCGAACCCGTTTCATGAACTCCTGTTGAACCACATACTGAACAGGCAGCATATCAACTTGCTTTACCATTTTAAGCCGCCTCCACATTTCGAAGAGCCAAACCAGCCGCAACCACGTAGCGATCTTCACCCGCCACACGTTGTTTCAACTCGACATCAAGTCGACTGAACACACTCATCGAACTTACGGGGATAGCCAATCGATCACGAAGAAATTGCTCAATGTGCCCAGGTAAGATATTTCCAACCACCATTGATTCTTCTACTGGATGGTGTTCCCGTTGCCGCGTGAAATATTCAATAGATCGTTTAACTTCCATTGCCAATGCTTCAAACATTCCATGGCAGATTTCATTGACGGTTTTAGAGAGAACCGAGGGACACAAACTACCGGCCGAACCTAGGTTTTCAAAATCCCCCAGATCCGTAGATTGAATCGCACATCCATATTCTTGAATGAGAAAAACGGCGTCGGCACGACTCACGCTTAAACTCTTTTCCAATTGCTCAATCATCGTCTTACTACCCAAACGTACTGTACGGCTGAACAAGAGATGTCCTTTATTTCCGATCGACACCTGTGTGCTCTCATCGTCAACATTAATCACGCAATACGTACGTTCATCGTTGTATAACACTCGACTCACCGCGCTCGGGCCAATGTCCATCGACGAGCAATGAACGCCGGCGGCGCGAAGTAATGACGTGTATCGATTCACCACTTCCAATGGAGTCGCAACGAGCAACAATGAAAAACGTTCTTCCTCATCCAACATTTTCGATCCAAAAGGTAAGTAATCGATAACCGCGTTTTCGGGAGAATAACTGAGAGCCGAACGAGCTTCTTCCATCAATGCCTTGCGGAAAGGACGTTCGTCTTCAGGGGATATTCCCACCGGCATCAACAAGGGGCGTGTATCCACTTCGTCGTTGCTCAGAGAACAGACCACGGACTTACCCTGGAAAGGCGCACTCCCCAATACCGCTCTGACCGCGGCCAATTCGCCAGCACCACCATTTTGATTCAAAATCGGCTGTGATGATGCGGCCAATAATTCCAATTGCCCCGATTTCGAGGTAAATTGGACGGCATGCACCTCAGATTCCCCAATCTCCAATCCGATAGGCGTGGTTTTTGATGTAAAAACCCTTAATTTCACGCGATTTTCCCCCTCACGCATAAAATGTTTAAACTCTTTAATCTTGAACTGAAAAGGACTTATCACCTCGAAACCCTTTTCAGGTAGTTCTAATAAATTTTACCACCGATTCCGCTATTTAGCGAATTGAATACTTGTTTTTTAACAGTGTGTAAGGCATTGGTTACCTTATATTTAGCCTAGTTTGCGAAGAATTTTGGGTCCGTCATTCCGGTGAAGAGTGTTTCCACGTTAGAACCGTCGAATTCCGCTCGCTTGATATCGTCGTCTCCTTTATCGCCCCAATAAAACTTGCCGTCTCCTACATCCAAGGCAATAAATTTCAAATCATCGACACTCGTCACAAGGTCTTCTTCCGAACTTCCATCTAAATTGGCCCGTTTGATTTTTTTGTCCCCTTTGTCAGCCCAATAAAGCTTGCCCCCGGCGGGGTCCACTTCTAAATCTTTCGGATCAGCGACACTCGTTACCACATCTTCCACGGAGCCGGAACCCGAGCTTTCCGAAGCATAAATACTTATCCTTCTCGATAGAGAAGCAGTGGAGCTACCCCAACTTGCATCGAAGCCACTCGCAGCGGCATCAGTATTGTTGTAACGCACTTCACCTACTCCACCGTCATACGTGTAATTCTGGTTATTGTGATTGAAAGCCAACGCAAGCCAATACGTTGTGCCGGAGACAATAGCAGTATCGGCGATATCGATCGAAAACCATGCATAACTATCAGTCGACTGTCGAGCAGTTGCAGATTCTACAATCAGAGTTCCTGGCTCCCCGGAAGTGTCGGTGTACAACGCGTAACGAATGTCTTTATCTTTTTTTCCACCCACATACGCAATGATCGATTTTATCGTCATATTGGAAGACGCCGTCACCTGAGTGGATAATTGGTCTTTTGAGACGCTCCCTTGCGTACTTCCATATATCGTGTCGTAACCCAAAATCGAAGGGCTTGCTCCTCCGACTGCAATTCGCCGAATCACATCATCTGTATTGTCAGCCCAGTATACGTAACCGTTCGTTGAATCCATTGCCAGATATTTTGCATCCGCTTGGCCGGTCGCAATGTCTTCGAGGTTTGAACCATCTAAGTCCGACTTGCGAATGACTTGATCATCTTTTTCGGACCAGTAAACGTGACCGTTGGCAGTGTCTAATACGAGATCTTTAACGTCACCTTGGTTTGTCGCAATATCTTCCACTGAAGTTCCGTCAAGGTTGGATCGACGAACCACTTCGTCCTCTTTTTCCGCCCAATAGATTTTGCCGTTCACTAAATCTAAACGAAAAGCTTTGACGTCGCCCTGACTGGTTACCAGTGTTTCGACAGAAGTCCCGTCTTCATTCGCTCGTTTTATGTCGTCGTCAGTCTTGTCCGCCCAATAAATTTTTTGACCCGTCCTGTCCCAAGCGAGCGCCTTCACGTCGCCCAAACCAGCGACTATACTTTGCTGACCAGTTCCGTCTTTATTTCCGCCGTAGATGACCTTGTCACCATGGTTGTACCAAAAGACATCGCCCGATGCGGATGCCGTGGCCTCGGAACTTATCGAATCAATATTCTCCGTCGTGTTACCAAATTCTCGTTCACCGTCGAAATACAAGCTCGCGGTCAGCGTTCCCATATCGAAACGCACAACATCGTAATTGTTGAAGGCTAGGGGACCAATATTATCGCTTGCATCCTCAATCGTGATTAACAAATTGCCATCCGATTCTACGTGGACACCGTTTATGGTGGAGCTACCGGATAGGTATGTGCTTCCGTCGAACAACATTGTCGCAGTGGTGGTACCAGGGTCGTATTCAACGACATCCTCCGGCTCAAAGGATAGCGCACCCAGCGTCGCAGGATTCAGCGTTGATATGGCCAAGTTCCCATTAGGCAAAATGGCGATTCCATTGATGTTTTCCGAGGCGCCGAAATGGGTAGCGCCGTCGAAATACAACGTCGCCGTTCCCGCACCGGGATCAAATTCGGCCAAATCGTGTTCGTTTAACGTGAGACCACCAATTGTCGAAGAGTCCTCGGTCGAAATCAAATAGTTTCCGCTCTCCAACATATGGAATGCATCGACGTTTTCCGTTTCTGAAAATTCCGTATCTCCATCCAAATGTTCTGTAGTTGACGTGTTAGAAAATACTGCTGTATCGCCGCTTTCCAGGCTGACACCGCCTAACGTAGCTGACGAATCCATTGAAACAATCAAATCACCGCTCAACGTTGCGAGCACGGCTACCTCATCGCTGTTCAAAGCACGTGTATACAATCTCATATCGTCCATCGGACCGACCCAGTTTTCATTATTGGGATTGTCCGACCAGGCTCCAAAAATCCCCGGCTCGGCTTGTGGATTATTCGGCGTTCCGTAAACCGTAGTACTCATATCCGCACCGTCAATATAGATATGGACATCATCCCCGTTCCAGGTCACAGCAACATGGTGCCACACATTTTGAGTCCACGTGCCATTAGCCGTATTCGCACCGTGACCATTACCGCCAACGTCCGCATACAGTTTCGCATTACCACCGGTGTCCACACCAAACCATAACTCCTGATCGGCAGAATAGATCACTTTCCATCCGGAACCACCCGTGTCTTTAACCCAACCGGCTAACGTAAAGCTTTCCGTAGGAACGTCACCGAGGCCGGTCACATGACCGTTGCCACCGTCAAAATCGAGCGCACCGGCAATTTGGCCGTCGACCCAGTCCTCGGTCATGCTCGCAATGACCCCATCTCGACCCTCGCCGCTGGAATCCAGCACAGCCGTGCCACTCCCGTCGTCCATTTTCCAATGACCTTCCAGGCAATCGCAGCCGAGCGTCGCAAGATTGAAAACTTCCGAAGAATTCAATGGACGATCATAAATCCGTAACTCGTCAATTTGTCCTTCGTACACGTATGAATTCGAAAATGTCCGTTCGGCGCCGATATTCAAATGGCCCGCACCGCTTAGCGGATTGGTCGTCAGCGTGCCCGTCGCTACCATGGCCCCGTTCAGATAACTCGTCATCGTCGTCCCGCTTCGGACGATAATGATGTTGGACCATGTATCGGCCACATCAGCCAATTCCAAGCCCGTATCCCAAATCCCTGAACCGTGTCGTATTTCTATTTCGCGACTTGAATGGTCGTTGAATTGCAACGTCCAATGATTGACCGAACCGGCCGCGTTTGTTTTGGAAAAAATTCCCGCCCATTGGTTTTGCGTGGCATCGGGCTTGACCCACACGGAAAATGAATAATCTCCGGTTAATATCAAACTGGAACCGTCCACTGTCTGTACTTTGTCATCGGAACCGTCAAAATTGATCGCGCCACTCATTAGCCCATCGGACAACTCATCCCCTTCACCACCGACAATCAGTGCGTGTTCAGCACTCGTCGAGGAATCATTGATGGTCGAGCCCGATGGTTCGTCAAAATTGTAGTAGGCGATCAAGCCATTGTCGCATAAGACTTCGGGAGTTCCAGTGGGGATGTAAAGCACGTGGCTTTGGTTGAATACGGTGTCACCCACGGCACCGACACCGGCGATCGTAGCAAATTGATTTTCGGTATGCCGGCGAACTTTATACCCATAACGCCCCGCACCCATTGAGTGCATATAGTATTTAGTTTCGTCCAATGGAAAGGTGTCTTCGTTCGTTAACCGCCACATCGCGTGGTTCACGGCTGATTCAGCAAGATACTGTGCCTGGTTCGATTCTTTGGAATGAGATACCGCAGACGCAATCAATCCAGCGCGCAAAATGAATGCCATGCCCAACGCGGTGAGCATGAATAAAATGATTAGAACTGCAACATAGGCGAAACCGGATGACCGATCACTCCGTCGATGCGCATGTACCTTCCCGGCCATGACTAACGTACCCGTTTCCCAGTGCGCTGAACAGTATTTCGAGGATATACATATTCGGTGACTGTGACCGGCTCGCTGACGCCATCGTCCAACGAGAGACTAATAAGAACTCTGGGTGCACTTACGCCAGCTACGGAAGGTTCATAAGTCACCGTAAAATCCGTCACATTTTCGGCGATGACCGTTTCGCTGCCGTCGATGGCACTCCGTTCCAACAAATCACCGTTGGACAGACGAAACGCCGTAATATTTAGTGAATCTTCTCCGCTGCTGCCGTCTTCGTCGTCGTCGGTGGGGTCGCCACCCTCATCAACAAACCCATCCCCGTCGTCATCCATACCGGATATGCCAGGTGAGCCGTCGCCATCGAAATCCGCCGCACCATCTTCGTCAATCGTGCCGTCACCGTCATTGTCCAAGCCGTCCAAAGGATCTTCGTCCGCCACCCCGTCTTCATCGTCATCGGTCGCGTCGCCACCTTCATCCGTACTGGAGTCACCGTCGTCATCTAGCAAATCAATGCCCGGTTGACCGTCGTTCCCCGCGTCAGCACTGATGTCTTCGTCGATCCTTGGAAACAGTGGATCGCCAAAATAATAATCATTATCATCGTTGACACCACCCGAATAGGCCAAAACATCACGAACCGTGGCATTCCCGTTGGGAATTAATAGAAATGTGCTCGTACGTACACCCTCGCCCATCCGTTCCATCGCTATGACAGATTCGGAGTACACCTTGGTTTGGGAGGTGCTGTAGGCATGAGACTTAAGAAAAACCGATACCGAGACACTTGCAACGGCTGCAACAAACGACATAATCGTGATCGCCAATAACAGCTCGACTAACGAAAAACCCCGTTTGAACAAAACGCGTATATGGTCTCTGCTCTTTGCCATGCCATTAATGTTTGACGACCTGTCCGGAAGGATCCACGACCAAAGCCGTCAATGTTTCCCCCTCCAGGACCACCGCGATCTCCTTCACCCCCGCGTCGACGAATGTATCCCCATCAATATCAACGTCCGATATCGTCCAATCCAGGGTATAGTTCGTTCCCCGAATCGAGACAACCTCATTTCCATCGACCAATTGATCGACTTCTACGGACAATAGGTATTCCATTCGACTACGCAAGGCGCTGTTGAACAACGCTTCATCATGCTGAATGTCCATCGCCTTCATCCCGGTTGTAAATAACCCCGCGATGACGGCTACGCCGACAGACAGCAATACGATCGAAATTAACGCCTCAACGAGAGTAAACCCCTCGCAAGCCGATCCTCTATACGCTCGATTCCCCCGAATCATGCATATCACCTTTCAATCGTATCCTCAGTTTATGGTCACTCCGCCGGTCTGACCATCCACCTGGATCGTCTTCTGTTGACCAGCGCGACTCAACACCAGGGTAGCCCCTGTAGAGGGGCGTCCCAAAGCGTCAAAATCTAACTCCGAACCGCTGTCGTAGGTCATTGAATCAATCACCACTTCGTGAAATCTCGATTCCGCGACCATATCGATCTCGTAATCATCAAACGGCCTCAAAGGATGTTTCACCTTCTCAAACGAGGTCGTCTCCACGTCCGCTTCCGTCAACTCGGTTTGTACCCCGAGTAATGACGTCGTGATCGTGACGATTTCTACACCGACAACTTCATTCGCTACGTCTACTGTTAACCTGCACGTCTGTCCTGATGCTATGGCCCTTTTTTGGGCATAGAGAATAGCTGTTTCCACATCCATACTCGCTGCATCCAAGGCTGACTCGTTAAAAGAAGACCCTAGTTTTGGAATACCCCACGACACCATGGCAGTCAATAACGTGACGACGACCAATAACTCAATCAGCGTAAAGCCTTTTGTGTTGCATCGATTACCCAAAACTGTTCACCTGAATTCTACCGATCGCAATTAGTGAGTTTCGTATGTCGTGTTGTTCGCGATGAATTCACCGGTCTCAACGCTGAAACGCCATCCCTTAGTCGCACCAACCGTCGCAGACAACGCATCTAACTCAGCATCACATTCAATCTCAGCTTCATCAGCAGTCGCCGTTGCACCGTCTGGCAATGGATTACGCGGAATCGCACGACTGACCAAATAAGGTCCGAAAGGATGCGTTCCTGCATTCTTCGTCGTAGACGTTTCGCCGCCACGGTTGGAATATTCAGTCAACTGAGCGATGAAAGAAGGTTCCATCTCAGCGGCCGTTGCCTGTGTTCCATCCGAAAAATCGTTATACCCGGGATACGTCGACGAATGCTGATGGTAGTACAACTCAATCGCAGTACGAACTACTTTCAGATTTCCGTCCATCGTGGCCACTTGGGCATCTTGTGTGGCTGGTGTAAACTGAGGAATGGCTAATGCGGCCAATATTCCCAGAATAATGATTACAATGATCAACTCGATCAGTGTAAAACCACCATTGTCTCTTAAATTCTTTTTCATGACTGGTCTCCTTTTTTAACTAAGTAGAGATTTTATCTCCACCCCCAAAACCCATTTTCCTTCCGCACCATGCGGAATTCTTTTGTATACGTATTTAACCGCCGCCCCGAACCACACTGGTTAATTGGAACAGCGGGGATAGCAATGCGATTGCCATAGAACCAATTACCACCCCCATCAAAATAATCAACAATGGCTCCGCCAATGCCGTCATTCGTGAAAAATTCTTATCCGTTTCTTCATCAAGGTGATCAGCAAGCTTCTCCATCACCATGGCCATCGACCCGGTTCTTTCCCCCGTATGTACCATCTGCTTGATACTCGGAGTAAACAACGGACTCTTCACAAACGTCGAAGTAAACGTCTCACCTTGCAAAATACCGGTCGTGACTTTACGAATCGTTTTCTTGAACTGAGCGTTGTTGCACGCTTCTTCCCCTACCTGCAACGCTTCGACAACCGGCACACCCGCTTTCAAGAGCATTCCTAAAGTCCTCAATAGGACCGCCGACTGAATCGATTTAATCAAACTTCCTATAACCGGCCATTTCAAGATAGCTCGGTCGATTTGAGGACGAAAGACAGGATTGTTGAACATCCAATAAGCAGTACCTACCAGAGCGGCAACGAATCCCAATATCGGAAGCCAAAACGTTTGAGCAAAGCCTGCGGTCGCCATCAACATCCGGGTCGGTACGGGTAATTCAGCGCCATAGTTTGCAAATACTACGATAAATTTCGGTATCACGAACGTGAGCATCACGACCACGGCTATAACGCCGATACACGCCAATATGACCGGATAAATCAATGCCGTCCTGATACGCCCAACGATCAGATCACGCTTCTTTAAATGTTCTTCCAAACGTAGAAAGACACCTTCCAAATCGCCCGTGCTTTCACCTGATTTGACGGCACTGATAAAAAAACTACCAAATATTTTTTCGTGTTCAGCCAATGAAGCCGACAACGTGCTTCCCGAATTCACACCCATCAAAATAGAGTTCAACACTTCGCCGATTTTCTTACTCGACATTTGGTCGCTCAACGCTTCCAAGGCTTCAGCTATCGTCGTTCCGGCGCCTAGCATCAAGGCCATCTGCCCAGTCACCCAGCGCAATTCCGTTCGCGTAACTCGGCGCAAAGGATTCTGTAGTGCACGATTCATACCGCTAGCCGCAGAATCACCGTTGCTATCTTCCTGGAATTTCAGAGTCTCTAATCCTTTGGCACTCAAATTGATTCGCATGGCCGTTTCGTCCTTGAAAGAACCTTTTCCATCAATTAGATTTCCGTCCAATGTGCGGGCTGTGTAAGCAAATACTGGCATCGCCTAACCTCCCACCGAAGCCAAAGGCGTCTCGTGATGCTCTTCCAGAATCACCACGCTCATCGCTTCGTCAAACGTAGTTTGACCTTGCTCTATCAATCGAAACGCATCGTCGCGTAACATACGCATACCGCTGCTCACACAATGCTCACGGATTGAATGTATAGTAGGATCCTTCAAAATGCTTTGGCGCAAGCCGTCATCCATCACCAATAATACATGGATAGCCGTACGCCCACGCATACCGGAATCAAAACACTGGCTACATCCTCGCCCTGTAACAAAAGAAGTGGTATTTCCATGCCAACCAACTCGATCCAACATTTCCCGAGGAGGGAAATAGCTCGTTGCACAATTCGTGCAGACCGTACGGATAAGACGTTGCGCCATAATGCCGATAATTGATGACGTCAACAGATAAGGCTCCACGCCCATTTCCACCAATCGCACAATAGCCCCGGCACTCTCATTGGTGTGTAGTGTCGAAAGAACTAAATGACCAGTCAGTGAAGCCTGCACAGCTACTTCAGCAGTTTCCCGATCTCGAATTTCCCCAACCATAACCACGTCCGGATCCTGGCGCAATACCGACCGCAACGTCGTCGCAAAACCCAATCCTTGATCTTCATGAGTCTGGACCTGATTGACCAACTCTAATTGGTATTCCACCGGGTCTTCGATCGTGACTACGTTTCGCTTCACACTACTCAGATGCGTAAGCGCGCCATAGAGACTGGTCGTTTTACCACTACCGGTCGGGCCCGTCACCAAAATCATTCCATGCGGCGTCGACAATACATTCTTGAACGTAGCCAGAGTCTGATCGTGAAACCCGAGCTTGTTGAGGTCAAGTTTCACTTTGGCCTTATCCAGGAGACGAAGTACGATCTTTTCCCCGATAACAGTCGGTAAAGAAGAAATTCGAATGTCGACTTCACGGTTATCGGCGACCACTTTCATTCGCCCGTCCTGAGGGATGCGCCGCTCAGCAATGTCCATGCGCCCCATAACTTTTACACGAGATATGATCGCCGGATGCATATCCAAACGCGGAGTCATCACTTCCTGCAACACCCCGTCCACGCGGTAACGTACGCGACTGATTCGGGTGTCCGGTTCAATGTGAATATCAGACGCACCATCTTTAATCGCGTTCAAAACGATAAAGTTGACCAGATTGATTACCTGGGCACCTTCAGCCATCTCTTCGACCATACTCAGGTCTTCGTATTCCGATTGAACGACTTGAACGTCGGATTCAGTCATCACTCCCATCAGGTCATCAACCTGGATGGAACTGTCGTTATAATATTCCTCGATCGCTTCCTCAATATCAGCGATACGGCATTGAACCGGCTGTACTTTACAACCCGTAATTCGTTCAATGTCATCAATAATGAAAATGTCCGAGCTGTCCACCATCGCAACCGTCATCGTGTTACGTACTTTGAACATCGGCATCGCTTTATGAGCGGTACATACTTCCTTCGTCAACGCTTTGACAATTTTAGGATCAACCAATCCTTTTCGAAGCCAAACATGAGGAATCCCCATTTGGCTCGACAATACCATCGTAAGTTCATCATGGGTAATCAAACCCATATCGATCAGAACTTGACCTAAGCGACGACCCGTTTGCCGTTGCTTATCCAAAGCCTCATCGATTTGCTCAGGGAGAATCATATTCTGTTCTACCAGAATTTCTCCGAGTCTTTTACGTGGTTGCGCCATTGATACCCTAGTCCTTAAACCAAACTGCGAATGGCCGATTCCTGGTCATCCGATTCTTGAATAAAACTGTCCATTCGTGTCGCGACAAAAATATCCTTACAAATATCGTTCAACATCGTGACCCGAAGGTCCCCACCGCGCTTTCCAAGATCCAATGTCAAATCTTGAAGCATTTCCAATCCAGCACTATCGATAGACGGAACGGAACGCATGTCCATTACGATTCGAAATAGACCGCTGTTCGAACATTCCTGCAAAACGTCTTTGAGTTCAGTTAACTCTTCTGCCACCAATGCATCCCTGATGGTCAAGACAGCAACCGCACCTTGAACTGATTTCGTTACTTGCATAGCTCTTTACCTGCTAGGCAGGCCCCCATTCCCCTTCAACAATCTTGCCAAACGATCTAAAAACCGACGTTATCATTCAACGGCGTGAATGATTCTTCTTGGAAGAATCACCGCAAACCGTGTCCCTTCTCCTTCATGACTCGTAACTCGAATTTCACCGCCATGCATTTCTACAATCTGGTTCGCCGTGCTTAACCCAAAGGTTCTACCGCCTTGAGGCATGCCCGAATTGCCATCCGCAAAATTCCGATCAAATACCGTCGCGATCTTGTCGGCACTCATCCCTTCGCCTTCATCGGAAATGGTAAGAATCAATTCGTTTTCATTGGATGAAGTGGTAAAGAATACTTCGCCGCCTTCTTGCGTATGCCGAACCGCGTTCCTCAAAATATTGCACAGTGCAATCGTCATTAATTTTGAATCCACAGAAACGTTCGGTAGGCGCTCGGGCAATTCATGTTTGAACGCGATGTTCGCTCGATCAGCCAACATCACTGCTTCTTGAGCACAATCGGCCAAAAGATCCAACAACGAACATTCTTGAATGTTCAGGCTGTCCGCACCGTTATCCATAAGAGACATATTGAAAAGGCTATTCACCAATCGGGAAATTCGATTGCATTCTTCGTACATATGGGTATTCAGCTGGCCACGGTCGTCGCTGGCCATTTCAATATCGTTATTCAATCGATCCATTGTCTCCAGCATGTTTGACAACGGCACCTGCAGCTCACGGGAAAGGTTTCCAACAAACTCACTTTGTTGTTTTTCGATCTTCTTTATTTGAGTCGTTTCACGTACAAATATGATTTGCCCAATCGCCTGGTCATCCGTATCCGATCCCGTGCTGTGATATACAGCCAAGGGTCCTCGACCAATTGAGGTGTCTTCTGAAAGCTCTATCATACGATTTCCATGTGCCTTCGAATCCGCCTGCTGCTCGCTTATCAATCGACGTACTTCGGGTTCGTTGATGAACTCTTTCGCTGATTTTCCTTTTGCCGTTTTCGCAGGACCGGAAAGGATCGGCTCAGCCCCTCGGTTCGCAAACAAAATCCGTCCAGCATTATCCAATACCAACACCCCGTCATGGACTCGGTCCAATAACAGGAACAAGCGGTCAAGTTCTCGAACAAGGACACGATTACTCGTCGCCACTTGAATGGATTCCACCTGACGTCCCTTTACATGATCAATCAGATCGTTGACCGCATCAGACAATCCTTCTAATCCGTACGGCGTAGCCACAGGACTCGTTAATGCCATTCCCGATCGAACCGATTCATGAAGGTTCTTTTCGTAACGCGCCAAACCAATCGTAACGCGCTTCGTCTCAAACGTCATGACTCCCATCACGACAAACGCAGCAAACACGAAGTAGCTGAGAAGCGCCACCCGGCTTGAAAAGAATTCGGCGACACTGGGCATGAACGTCATTGCCAATGCGGCGAAGAGAAATAATCCAGCACAGATCCAGGGGGACAACGTCATCAACCGAATCGAATCTTTTCGATCGGTTTTTTCGGTCACACTCTCTTCCTGAACTGGCATTGTTGCTGATCTGGTATCGTTCGGCACAACAGCCATCGCTTCCTCAACTCCCAAAACATCGTTAGAATACAAATCAATTTGAATGCAATTAATCTATACCACAAAATCTGGTGTTTGTCAGATCGGAACGAATATATATGATGACGTCGATTTGTCCGTACCTAAATGTAAACATCTCGTATGTATAGAGTTACACGCCTCATAAGGTTTATTGGAATAATCGACTTAATTGAATCGAGTAGTGTCTCCTTTTAAATCATCCGGCTTTTTCATCCGTACTTAACCCTATTATTTTATGAGGTTTTTACGGCAAATCTGCTACTATCGATATCAGAAGTCAATCGAATTGGGGAAGGCTCATGAACAAAAATAAGTTGTTAAGTAGAAGACAGGCTCTAAGAGATATCGGACTCGCTACCGCGATGGGTGCCGGTGCATTAGCCGGATTGGCGCCGACGAAAACCGCGAAAGCCGGCGGTCCTCCGGAAGACATTTTCCTCCTGGGCGATTCTTTTCGCGTAGGAGGATACCAGCGCGACATAAACGGCGACCTGGTACTTGACATGTTTGACAACCCCATTTACGAGCCGGAAAAAGGATGGCAGTATCATCTGGAGATGTTGGCACCCGAGTTTAATTTCCTGAGTCTGCTCAATAGCTACGGAGATCCCGAACCCTCCAATGGTACACCCTACCTGTTGAATCACATCGACGATATTGTCGCCGCGTATCCGCCAGCACCAGGTAAGAAAATGATCATCGCGACGGGATTATGGGATGCAAGTATTTACGTTCTGAACACTCCATTGAGCGTATATACGTCCCGCATCAACGATATTACCAATCAATTGAAAAACACCCATGGATACGATGTCCGATGGCTCGCGACGACCGGAGTAGACAATCGCGTCTTCCCAGTCACCGCCGCGAGAGTCGCCTGGCAAAATGAAGCACTACATGAAATGGGTGACGCATTGGACGTGCCGGTCCATACTACAATGTATTTACAACGTAGAGGAAACTGGCAATGGGACTACGGCGGAGCTCACTTTGACGTTCCAGGGTTCGCCAAGATGGCCCAATCAATTTACGATTGGATAGAGGATTGGTAGCCGAAGAGAGAATGGCTTAGTTCTATTGTTGAGGTTCAGCGTTCCCGTTGTCTTCCAAAATGAAGAAGGAGAGGACCAATGCACCTACGCTCACAATGCCCAATACCCCAAGGGCATCGGGAACCCCATAGTTTTTCTCCTCTACCAATACGCCTACCATCCACGGGGCCAGATATCCGAACGACCACGCCAACCCCATCAAAACACCACTGATAATACTGCTCTTGCCTGGAAAAAGCTGCTGCCCGATAGCAACACCGACCGGGTTTGCGATATTCATGAATCCGCCCGTCAAAAAACACACGCCGGCTAAACCGACGAGGCTTTCCGGCGGACTCAATACAAGCCAGTAATACGTCCCGATTGTTCCGAACAGACTGATGATCAACGTCTTCTTTCTGCCGAGGAAATCCGACGCGTATCCAACAGGTACGATCAACAATGCAGAGCCCGTCACGAACATGATCAGTCCACCGCCCCGCACCACCCATTCCGGGTACCCATAACTCTCAAACAGTTCCGGCATCAAAAAGAAAAAGCCCTGGCCCAACCCCGACATCAGCGCCAACATGAAAAACAGATGAAGAAATCGTTTTTCAAACCAGGGGACTTGACGAAGACTATTGACGAAGCCCGTCCGTACCTCATGATTTGGAGTGTTTACCGGGCGACAATTCACGATGGAAAATAAAATAATCACAATTCCGGGGACCAATAACCATTCCGTATGCCCGTTCGCATTTTCGTACATGAAACTGAACACGGCCTGGCTCGAACCGTATCCTATCCAACCAAAGGCAACAAACAACGACACCATCCCCGACCGGGAACGCTCACTGACTTCACCCGCTATCATCGCGCCTGCCGGATGGTAAACCGCCTGGCCTAACCGCGCCGTGCAAACAATCACGAACAGCACCGCATACATCAAATACGTGGGAGCTTCTTTCAACGGCCCCGTAAGCGGTCCCAACAACATCATGGGAAAGGACAATGCGGTCCCAAAAATCACGCACGCACGCGCATGGCCCCGATCCGCCCACGCCCCAAACATCGGCTGTAGCGTGTACGTCAGTACCGATGCCAACGTAACAATCATGCCCGCTTCGCCGAGGGGGATTTCAACCAGGTGCTTATAAATCGGCCAAATGCTGGAAAAACAATCGATCACCACGTGGAGTCCAAGCAGCGATACGATTGTTTTTGCGGAGGGTGACATCAGAAAACACTTCCTATTAATAGAAGACAGGATTATACCCACAAAGGACTTATGCATATCCAACGAGCCCGTTTGACGGGCTGAAACTGGATTCGTAGGAACCAAGTCAAGTATTATCGGGTTCATCCCACTAAGGTTTACACAGTACTTTTGTATTGTTTAATGGAAAGAAAAACAAGGAGTAGCCCCTTGGTTTACAAGGCTCAAAATCTCAAATATTTCACGATCCTCATTTTATTTTTGGGCATAATGCCCATCGCTACAGCTCACACGCGGATCACCACCGACATCAACTGGTCCAACGAAATCCGAGCGATTTTTGCGGAAAAATGCATGACGTGCCATCACCCCGGCGGCATGGCTCCAGACTTCGTCGATTTGAGCGTGTATGGGACGGATACCGATCCCGGCGCCCGGGCATGGGCTATCGCCGTAGAAGAAGAAATCATGATGGACCGCATGCCCCCATGGAAACCCGATCATCGATTCAACGAATTTTCAAACGCCAAGCGACTGACTGAAGAAGAAAAATTCATGATTCTCGCGTGGATCCGCGGCGGATCTCCGCAAGGCCCCTTGAGAAATTTGCCGATTCCTGAAAAATTCCAAAAACCACAATTCCAGTTCGGTGAGCCGGATCTCTTATTCGAATTCTCGAAGCCCTTCGCTTTTAGTGATGAAGACTCCGACGCGTTCGCTACCGAAACATTTGAAGTTGAGTTGGAAGAAGACACCTACATGACCGGCTACGAATTCGTCGCCGAAAATCCGCGCCAAATGCACAGCATGACGGCCTGGCTGATTCCGCCAGACGAAGAAGCCACCATCGACGTCGAAATCAAGAAACCATTTGATCCGCTGGCTGAAGAAGAAGAGTTGGAAGAGGTCTACCAACGTCCGCTCCCCCAAAGACAACAGTTGCTCGGGCAATGGGCCCGCGGCGATCAACCCGTATTGCTTCCTGATGCCGCCGGTAGACTCCTCCGAAAAGGCTCGAAGTTAAAACTGAACATCCAATACGTCAGAACCGATTTCGACTTGTGGGAAGCCATCAACGACCATTCGAAACTAGGCCTGTTTCTGGCCGGTGAAACCGAAGAGATCGATTTGCTCGTGGAATCCGACGCGCTCACCCAGCCCGCATTCACCGTTCCCGCTGAAAATAACAACTTTAAAGCCGTTCAGGAATTCAACGTCGAAGAAGCCATGCACCTCCTTGGCATTAACCCCATGCTCGGCCCCTTGGGAAAAAATCTCGAAGTCATCGCGACCTATCCAGACGGACGTAGCAAAACCCTCATGTGGATTCCCGAATACAAGCAGCTATGGGACTCTTCCTATCAATTCGCCGAGCCCATTGCAGCACCCGTTGGCACAACCGTTCAGGTCATCGCCCACTACGACAACACTGCAGACAACTGGGCCAATCCCAATGACCCGCCCGTCGACGTTAAATCGGGCAGAGGATTCAAGGCAGCCCGTCTGCGCACGACCATCGACTACATGCTCGACACCCACCTGAATGTTGAAGTCGAATTCGTACCGCCCCCGGAAGCTGAAAATGAACAACGCGGAGAAATGTTCGCGGGCAACCCGTTGAATATCGATCTCGGCAATTCCGAAATCGACGAAAAAGATCCTGTGACCGACGTTGCCGAATTTAATCGCCGTGTTCTCGAAGCAGCAGGTGAAAGTGAAAAAGTCACCGGTGCATTGGACGTCGCGTCCGGTATTTATTGGTGTCCCATGCGTGGCAATCCCTGTGTAAGAAAAGATTACAAAAAAGGCGATCTGTGTGACGATTGCTTTATGGACGTAACGCCGAAGGAAGATGCGTATAAAGGGAAAGAAAAAGCACCTTATACGAACCCTTGGGAATTGTCTAAACTTGGAAAAAGTTCAACGTATTGGTGCCCCGATCGCCGCAAGTCCGATCACCCGTTGAAAGACTATGCGGCGCCCGGCACCTGCGATGTCGACGGTGAAACGTTACTGCATAAATCTCAATTCAAAGTAGTTCGTACGTTTACCTGCACCACGCCCGATTGCGACAAGCGGGGCGTCCTCCACTACGGACCGGGATTGTGCCACGACTGCGGCGAACCCGTAGCCGGCATGGGACATATGGACCACACGCCAAAGAACGGCGGATGGCAGATCTTCATGGCACCCAATCTCTATCATCATCTGGAAGGGACCGTCCATGAAGCGGGTGAATTCAAATTATATATCTACGACGATTGGAAAGAAGACCTGGACGCACGAAGTGTCTCAGGAAATATGTACACGCTCGAAACGGATGAGGCCACCGGAAAAGTCACCGCCATCGAACACCCGCTATACGTCAAGAAAGAAGGCAACACGTGGTTGACCGCAGATGTACCGATGGAATTCCCCTACTCCTTCTACGTGCGCGTCTGGCTCTCCGGAAAAGAAGAACAGTTTAACTTTGAATTCGAAGAACTGACTCCGCGACCGGACCCCAATGCGGTGCAAGGGGATTACCCCGTCCATGGCCATAACTGCCCGCCCATTGTGATCCCTGAAACACTGTCGGGAATCCTGGCCGCCCTCAAAGACCAAGAGGCCAGACTCAAGATGGCCGTCGAACAGGAAATCTGGCTCGGCCTCCATTGTCCAGCAGTGGAAAGCGACAAACTGACAATCGCCCTCGGAAAGCACTTGTCAGGTCTGAATGTACGTCAACGAGGCAAATATCAGAAGATTAAAATTCAAATGGGCGTCGATGCACTGCGTTTGGACACAGCCGGTGATGCCAACGATGCACCGCGCGTTCAGCGGGCGTTTGAGAGATACAACAAGACGATGGCCGATTTACGAGAGATTTTTCCGGATTTAAAGTAAAAATTTGGGAACTTTTTCGAAATTTGAGGGGTTTTATTGTTAAAATAGACCTTTCGGGACTATTTGTTGTATTTTCAGGTGGTATTACTGGAGTTTGCGCCGTCGGAAGGTGGAAATTTTGTGTCCATTTGAGTAACCTATTCGTTCTTTGAAATGGTAAGCAATTGCAGTTCGCGGTTGCCATAATTGACATAAAATAGAAATCTTGGGAGATCATCATGAAAAAAGGAATCGCTGTCTTCGCCACAGCTTTAGTACTCACATTAGGAATGACCTGGTACAACGCTGCCGAAGCGCAAGCTAAAAAAGGCCAAAAAGGCTTTATCGTTGGAACCGTCATCGACCTCGCCACTTATGGCATGAAAGGTCAAATCGAAGAAGTGGCCGCAGCACACAAAACACGTATTGAACAGGGATTTCCTGTGGGCATTTTGGAAGATGAGACCGGCGAAATCTGGGTCTGTGTATTCCGCAACAGCGCCCCCGCTTCCCACCTGGAAACAGGGAATCACAAGCTTGAAGAATTCGCAGCAAAAAAAGTGGTTTGCCAGGGTTTGAAATATGAATCCAAAAACTTGAATGTTATTCGCTTTTCTACAGTCAGCGAATATTAGTAGATTAATTTAAAAGGGTGGTTGGGGTCCTTTGGATTCCAAACGAAAAACAAAAGGAAATCGAACTATGATGAAGTCCGTCCACAAAATGGTTGCTACAACTGCAGCAGCGTTTGTCATTGGCGCAATGCCGGCCATGGCTGAAGTTCCTGCCAAGCCTACATTCACCAAAGACGTTCTGCCTATCCTCCAGGAAAACTGCCAGACATGTCACCGTCCAGCAGGAACGAACCTTTCCGGTATGATCGCACCCATGTCGCTGATCACCTACAAAGAAGTTCGCCCGTGGGCCAAGGCCATCGCGAAAGCGGTCGAAACAAAAATGATGCCACCGTGGCACGCCAATGAAAAAACACACGACGTGTTTGCCAACGAGCGCACATTGACGGAAGACGAAATCGCCACCCTTATCAAATGGTCCGAAATGCGCGCTCCCCGCGGAAACCCCGCTGATGCGCCCGCACCAATCGAATTCTCCGAAACAGGCTGGAACTTCGGCGAGCCCGATTTAGTCGTCGATTTCCCGGAACCGTTCTTCGTACCGGATGATATCCAAGACTTGTACAAGAACATCACGACCGAGTTATCCCTGGAACAAATGCCGACCACACGTTGGATTCGTTCCATCGAATTCAAACCCGGCTCCGAAGTCGTTCACCACATCATTGGACACGCCAACGGAAAAGATCACTCCGGTGACGAAACTCGCGGTATGCTCGGCGGAAACGCTCCGGGAGCAGATCAGCAAGAATTCCCTGCAGGATTCGGCATCGAATTACACCCGGAATCACACATCACGTTTGCATTGCATTACCACAAAGAATCCGGTGCAGGTACTGGAATGTGGGACAGCTCGCAAATTGGATTCCAATTCCACGAAGAAGACGCTGAAGTAACGCACCCCATCGAAATCTCAACAATTTCCCACGGCGCGTTCCAGATTCCACCACACCACAAACATTGGAAAGTGGCTTCCTCCAGAACCTTCCATGAAGATACATTGCTGTTAGACATGCTTCCTCACATGCACTTGCGTGGTACCGAAGCTAAATACACAGCCTTCTATCCCGACGGGTCTGAAGAAGAATTGCTCCACGTACCGGCCTACGACTTCAACTGGCAGACCGGCTACGACTACAAAATCATGAAAGACATCCCGGCGGGAACCCGCATTGAGATGGAATTCTGGTTCGACAACTCCGAAGACCAAGCTGCAAAAGGCGGATTCAATCCGAATCGCGCAATCAGCTTCGGCGGTCCTACGACCGACGAAATGGACTTGGCATGGATCACCATCGCCCCCAAGGCTGAAGTATCCGACGATTAATTCTTAATACCAAATCCCGGAGCAGTTTCCCTGCTCCGGGATTTTTTTAAATCTGCTAAATCTCAATTGTAATGAAACCCTTTTAGTATCCGTTGTGTCTTATATGGACACAACCCGCAACCAATTAGTTTAAGGACGTATCGCTATGGCCACCGAATCAAGCTTCAGACGCTTAATGGCATGGACAACTCTCTTCGCAGTTGCTTTGTGTTTCCAGGCAATCACCCACGCAGAAGACGCTATCAAGACCGATCAGGACGCCTCCTCCGCCACCGACTTCATCGGCCAATGGGATGTCGTCATGGAGATGCAAGGCAACAAGATGAATTTCCTCCTGAAAGTGATCGACATCGACGGTAAACTCGGTGCGACCATCGATAGTCAGATGATGCCTGAACCAGCCGCCATCGAAGAAATCACCATGAACGATGACAATGCTATCGTGATGTCCTACGAAATGAAATTCGGTGCACAGACGTTTACGCTTGCAATTACCGGCGCTCTTAACGACGATGGTTTCGGCGGTGAAATCGTAGAAGCGAGTGGATTGTTCAAAGCGCCGTTCGTAGCCACCGAAGCTGTTGAAGATGTCGAAACCAGCGAACAACGTCGGAGAAATCGACGCATGGCCGCTACCTCCGCTAAACTACGTTTCGGTAAACAGAAAGTGAATATCTCTTTCCCGACCCTAAAAACGGAATCCAAAGACCACGAACAATTAGCGTCGTTGATGGAAGGCCAGGTATTCGAATACGTAGGCGGTCGCGCCAGTAAATTGCTCACCGACGTCGACATGCACTTTGAAGGCTTCGTAGCCGCACAAGGGAACGCTCACCCGACGTATCCTGGCGTATACGGTATCTGGATTAAGAAAACCGACAATGGTTTCAGCTTAGTCTTCAATGAAGAAGCCGATGTTTGGGGCACTATGTTCAACGACCAGATGGCCGTCGGCGAAACTCCCCTGACCGTCAGTAAAGCAGCCGAACCGTCGAAAACCTACAAAGTTACCCTCGAAAAGAGTGTCGATGAAACCGGCGGTACGCTCAAGATTTCCTGGGGCGACACCGTGTGGTCTGCCGACTTTAAAGCCACGAAGAAGGAAGAAAAACCTTCCGTTTAGACCCACCATTCATTTAAAATTAACAACCAGTAGAAACCTTCGTTTCTGCTGGTTTTTTTTTGAGTCTGAAAAGAGGATAAGACGATGAGATTTTTTAGCGTAACACTCGCCGGCGTGTTAACGCTCGGCTTCGTAACAATGGCCCAAGCGGCGGCACCGACCTACTCGAAAGACGTAGCCCCCATACTCTACGAAAAATGCACCCAATGCCATCACGCTGGCGGTGGAGCCCCCATGTCTCTCATGAGTTTCCAGGAAGTTCGTCCCTGGGGTAAATCCATCCTCAAACAAGTCTCCGACGGCACCATGCCCCCTTGGCACGCCAAACCGGACCACGGTGCCTTCAAAAACGATCGTAGCCTCAGTTCCGCTCAAAAAGAAACCGTCATCAACTGGGTCAATCAGGGCATGAAACAGGGAAATAAGAAAGATGCCCCTACCGCCCCGGCCTATGAAGAAGGCGAATGGGAATTAGGGACACCCGATCAGATCATTACATACGATACCGTCAACCTGAAAGCCGGCGGACAAGATAGGTTTTTTGACCTCGTAGAAGAAGCCGGTATCGACGAAGACAAATGGCTCACAGCGGTGGAAATTCGTCCCAGCAACAAACTCGTCGCCCACCACGTCATCCTCTATCAACAGGAAGCCGGCTCGGACGGACAAGATCCCGACGGTTGGTTAGGTGCGTGGGCTGCCGGCGCAGAGCCGATGGTCTTCCCCGCTAAAACCGGTCGCATCCTGAAAAAGGGTAGTAAAGTCGTTGCCGACATGCACTACCACCCGGCTGAAACGCCGGAAAGCGATACCCTCACCATTGGCCTGCATTTTGCCGATGCACCCGAAATGATCGAAAAAGAGTTAATCAACCTCTGGATCGTAAACCAGAACATCAACATCCCTGCTGGAAAACAACATCACCAACTCGAATCGACCTTTACATTCCAACACGATAGCCACATCATGGGCTTCCTCCCCCACATGCACTACCGGGGACGCGAGTTCACGTACAACGCCACGTACCCCGACGGCACACAGGAAACATTACTCGAAGTGGCCAACTATGATTTCTCATGGCAGACCAACTACGTGCTGGAAGAACCCAAAGCCATGCCCAAAGGGACCCGCATCGACTGCATCGCCGTATACGATAACTCCGCGAACAATCCCCACAACCCGGACCCCGAAAGAAACGTAACGTGGGGCGATGAATCCTACGATGAAATGATGATCGGCTTTATCGATTACGTGGTAGATGACGGCATTCGTCCTCCAAACGCCGAAGATACGGTCGCCGCCCAACTGGCCGATTGGAAGAACCTCCACCCTGATGAAACCTATACGACAACGTTCATGGGTCAATATCCTGGAGTGTTGCACATGGCGCCCGGTTCTAATTCCGCAACGTGGCTCATCGCTCTCCTTGGCGAAGCACGCCAGGCCAATATAGAAGACATCATTTGGACAGGCGATAGCTTCGAAGGAACGACCGAACTCGCGGGCGTCGGTACCTTTGTCATCACCGGTAAGAAAATGGCAGGCGGTAAACTTCAGGGGAAAATCGCACAGGATGCCGGATTCACAATGCCATTCATCGCGCAACCAGCGAAATAAATTCATTTAAGTCAAAAAGCCGTCAGGATAATCCCTGGCGGCTTTTTTTGATCAGTCGTCAAACAACCAATCGTCTTCTTCGTCGTACGAAGCCTTCTTCTCCACTTCAGCCGCAATCCATGCCTGAAACTCCTCATCGCTCAAGATGATAATGCGCCCGCGCATACCGTAGTGGCTATTCCCGCACAGCTGGGCACAAGCAATCTCAAAGTCCCGCTCCTCATCCCCCATCCGAATCTTAAATTCTTCCGTCGTCACCGTCGGCGTAAAATAAACCGGGATCCGCATCCCGGGGATGGCGTCATGCTTCACCCGAAACTCCGGCAGATTCATGCTGTGAATCACGTCCTGCGTACCCAAACGAACCAAAGCCTGTCGATTCACCGGTAAATACAAAACGCCCAATGTCTCGATATCATCTTTACCCGCCGGATCGTCCGGATCCAATCCTACGTGCCGGTCCATAGCGGAGTTGATAAATGAAATGTCCGTCCGCCCGTATACCCCATCCGGCCCGGGATAATGCACCATCCAATCAAACCGTTTCCCCACAACCCGAACATCAACAACGTTCGCATCATCTAAAGGAACCGCGTTAATCTCGTCATGCCAAAACGGTATAGACAAGCCAAACAGCAACGCAAAATCGAAAAACACCATCACGCACACCGGTAAGTACGGCCATTTGCCTTTGATACCGGTGTAATCGGCCTCCGGGTTTTTAACTTTCCGATGCTTCGCCAACGCAATCAGAAACCACGTAAACCAAAACATAAAACCCGATATGATGATGACATGTACCAACCCGATAAACTGGTCCATCCGTGCAGCGTGGGCCGAAGCTTGCTCAGGCAATCCCAACCAATCCCACATATCAGTTCACCTCCGCTTCATATTGCGGAGTAAAATCGGCCGTGGCGCCAGGCACGCTGTACTCGTAAGGAGACCGATGCACCGTCAACCCGCTCTCGGTCGACCATTCCAACGTAGTCGCATCCCAGGGATTTGCTGACTCCAACTTCTCACTCTTCGCCAAAGTCCAAACCAGATTGATAATGAAAAATGACTGTACGAAAGCCAATCCAAACGCGGAATGAGACATGACCTTGTTCAAAAACAAAACGTCCTGCGCGTGGGCGTACATCTCTCCGCCATCAGCCAACCTCCGCGACACATCCGCCAGTCCCGTAATCAGCATCGAAAAGAAAATACCGTTCATAAAAATCAGCGACGGCCAAAAATGAAGATGCCCCAAAACGTCATTCATCTTCTTACCCGTAAGCTTTGGAAACCAATGATAGATGCCCGCGAAAATAGCAAAGATGGTTCCCGGCGCGATCAGATAATGAAAATGTCCCAACACATAGTACGTGTCATGCAAATGCACATCACTCGTTGCAAGTGCCAACGGCAATCCTGTGAACCCGCCAATGCCAAACATCGGTAGATAGGCCAACGCAAACAACATCGGAACCGTAAACCGAATCGACCCGCCCCACAACGTCGCCACCAACGACGTCATAATCACCAACGAAGGAATAGAAACCGTCAATGTCGTTATTTCAAAGATTGCATTGATCGTCGTGCCCATCCCGGTCAAGTACATATGATGCGCCCAAATCATGCACGAGAAAAAACCCAGAAAACACGCGGCGAATGCCATTCCCTTGTACCCCCACAATGGACGCCGCGTATTGTTCGTAATGATTTCCGCCACGATACCCATCGCCGGCAGCACAAGCACGTACACTTCGGGGTGCGCCAAAAACCAAAAAAGGTGTTGCCATAACAATGCGCTGCCTCCTCCACTCACTTCGATCGGCACACCACTAACCGCCAACCCACTCGGTAAAAAGAAACTCGTTTCCAACAAACGATCCGACAACTGTAGAATCGCCGCCGCTTCAAGAGGAGGAAAGGCCAGCAACAACAAGAACGCCGCCACAAATTGAGTCCAAACAAAAAACGGCATTCGAAAAAAAGACATCCCCGGTGCACGCAGCTGCATCACCGTTGCAATAATATTCAGATTCCCCATCAACGACGAATTGATGATCAGCGCCATACCGATCAGCCAGAACGTCTGTCCCTGGTCGGCAATAATCGATAGCGGCGGATAGGAAGTCCACCCCGAATTCGGCGGACCCGTCGGAAGAAGAAACGTCGATAACATCACCAGACCGCCAGCCAGATACAGCCAGAAACTCAACATGTTCAAATGGGGAAACGCCATTTCCTTCGCACCGATTTGAAGTGGAACGAAGTAATTCCCGAACCCGCCAAGTAACAACGGAACAATCGCAAGAAAAACCATAATGGTGCCATGCATCGCGCCCAGAGAATTGTAAAAATCATCTTGAACCTGTCCTTCCGGCATGAAGGCGTTCTTTTCGCTGATCCAACCCAACCCAGGAACCCCCGCTCCCGGATATGCCAATTGCCAGCGCATCAGGAGTACAAGCGTAAACCCAATGAGAAGAAACGCCGCTGCGGTGATACCGTACTGGATTCCGATCACTTTATGATCAGTAGAAAAAATGTAGCGTCGTATAAAACCCGGTTTCTTTTCAGAAGCCATTCACGCGGAGTCCTTTAAATTTATTTTCGCGTTGGTTTCGAGAACGAAAAGTTGAGCTCCGTGTCCTCGCCGTCTTTCACAACTACCTTCGCACGCCGACTTTCCAATCGTGGAATCTCGTGCCACGCTTCGATCTCGTATTCGCCTGGAGGTAAATTGTCGATGGAAAACTTCCCGTCTTTCCCAGTCACTGCGTAGAAAGGATGATCAAGCACCGCGCAAAACGCCTGCATCCAACTGTGGACGTCACACTTGATCGTAAACATGGACTCAGCCTTATCGGGCGTGAACGAAATTTCTTTTTTGTCCTTCGACATCGCTTTGTTAAACTCGATGTTTTTCTTCGGCATGAAATGGATATTGTGAAGTATCGCGTCCGGGTTCTGGATTGCGAGTTCCTGACCCTTGCGAACCACGAAAACGTGCGGCGTATATTGACACCCTTGCTGAGACAAAATTACCGGTTCCGTCGGAACGGGATAATCACCTTTAGGAATCGGAGAGACTACCTGGATAAAAATATTGGCGAACGCACCATCGTCGCCGACAAGTAAATGTTCCGTCATCAATGGATCATTCGCATGCATTTTCACGCACGCCGGATCCGCGTCAACCGAACGCGCACGCATCGCCGGCGCATTACCTTCCCAGACTACTTTCCCAGTGATAGAACCGGCTTCTACCACGTTGCCTGATTTGGTGTCGCTGGCTCCACAACCAACCAATACCCAAACCGCACCTAGGGCACAAAAAGACAAAGTGAAAACAGATCGCATAATTTTGTTGTTCATGTTAAATACTCCATTCCATATATACGATCAAACCCAAAAAACACCTGGTTCGTTCCCCCCGAATTAGTTGCGCGATTTCTCGGCTCCGTGAAAATTCGCCATAATCTTACTAGTCTCATCCTAAAACGTTCAAATTCGACCAAAATGTGACGGATCGTCGTCTTTTTTCGTTTTATTCAAGTTGGACGGTTTATTTTGGACGAAAACTTTGAAAAAAAGTGCAAAAACCGTTAACGTATCTATCTTGAATATCGCTTCAACTCCAGAAGGAACTTCGAATGTCGCAACGGTTACTTTCCGTTTTCACACTACTCATCTTGGCAGCCATCCAAACGGCCGTCCACGCACAGGATCCCGAACGTAAACCTGGCCCCCATCCGGAGTCACAAAAACTGAAAAACCCGTTTCCGCTCGACGAAAAAACCGCCAAGCAGGGCCAAAAATTCTACCAACGCCTATGTGTCTCGTGCCACGGTAAAGACGGCAAGGGCGAAACCGATATGGTCGACATGCTCGACGTCAAACCTTCCGACTTCACAAAAGGCGTCTACCGATACGGCAAAACCGACGGTGAAATGTTCACCATCATCAAAAGCGGAACCATCACCGGCATGATGCCCTTCGGCTCCCAACTCAAAGACCCTCAAATCTGGCAGCTCGTCAACTACATCCGGACCTTCGCTCCCAAAACGGCCGAAGGCGTAGAAGTCGAAGAAATTCCCGTACCCGATAATCCCGTGGAATACGCCAAAGCATCCATTCAGCGCGGTAAACAATTCTACGTCCGATTTTGCGTCGTCTGTCACGGAGCAAACGGAAAAGGCGATACCGAAATGCGCGAATTCCTTTCAACCCATCCGTCCGACCTCACAAACGGCGAATGGAAATTCGGAAGTCGCGATGGTGATATTTTCACAATTATTAAAGACGGGAGCGGCGACATGGAAGCCTTCGCAGACCGTTTGGCGGATGATCGTATCTGGCACGTAGTTAATTATCTTAAAAGTCTTAATCCTAAAACGAACTAAGCGGGAGACGTCGACATGAGTAAGAAAGAAAAAATCCAACCGGATGCTCAACCCAAAGATCCGGGCAGAAGAAGCTTCATGAAAACGGCTGCTGCCACTGCCGGTGCTGCCACGGCCACTATAGCCGCAGCAAATGAAGCCGCCGACGCTTCGTTGATGCGCAATGAATTCAACATCAAACGGACCGACGCGCACAAAACCTTCAAAGATGCCCCCGTCTCTGAATTCTCTTTTCCGGCGACAGGCGCTCAAATTTTTGCCAAAGCCTGTAAAGATGAAGGCCTGGCCGCGCTGTTCTGTTGCCCCGGTAACTATTCCATCCTTTCAGAAATCGCCAATCAAGGCATACCAACCTACGGGGGTCGTTTAGAAGGCCCCATGTGTTCTGCTGCCGACGGATTTATTCGCGTAACAGGAGAAGTCGCCGCTGCGTCCGGTACAGAAGGTCCCGGTTTCACAAACATGATCTGCGCAATTGCCGCAGCAAACGGCTGTCGTTCGCCACTATTGGTCTTAGCCAGCAACATGGACTTACGCGGCGACGATACTGAAAGCAGAATCCAACGAGGCTACCAACAGCCGACTACTGAAGGCATCAAAAAATACGGTAAACGAATCGTCACGAAGGAAAGAGTACACGAATACGCAGGCTACGCGTTTCGTCAGTTAAAAACCGGCGTGCCGGGCCCAGTCCACTTAGACTTCGTAAATGAAGCCGCCGGACGGTCATCGAAAATCGAAGATGAAACAAGTCTGGATGCCTACTACGACAAATCCAAATACCGCACAGAATCCAAACCACACCCCAACCCAAAAGACATCGATAAATTAATCGATCTAATCAAAAAGGCCAAACGCCCGATGATTGTCGCCAGCATGGGTGTCTTCTACAGCAAAGCTTGGGACGCGTTGAGACTAGTCGCAGAAAAAGCCCAGATTCCGGTATGCGAATCCGGCCCCACGCGCGGTCATTTTTCCGACGGCCATCCCCTTTCCGCCAGCATGTCTCCCACATCCATTTACAACGTAGACCTTGCCATTCTCGTCGGACAATACGTCATGCCCTCCATGGGCGAATACCCCTTCGACATTGATTGCAAATACGTACGCATCGATCCAAACGTGGAAGACATGGGTCGTAACTTACCGATTGAACTCGGTATCGTCTCTTGCGAAAAAGCAGGACTGGAAGCGTTGTACAATAAGATCCCAACCATGAAACACGATTCATGGGTCGCCGAAGTCGCCGCCGCTCGCAACGCCTTTGAAAAAGAAAACGACGCCCATTACAAAACGGGTCTCACATTCACCGACGCCGTTCATCCGGCCGTCATCGCAACTGAATTACACAACTTCTTATACAAAGGCGATATCCCAAAAGAACAAGTCACGATCGCCTCTGGCGGATTCGGTATCGGAAGATACACGCGCCGCCGCTTACGCGCTTTCCGTCCGGGTCAAATCTGTAACGGCGCGTACCAATACGGCTCCATCGGACCTGATGTCGGCTACGCATTCGGCGTAGGCGTCGCGACCGATTTAGGAATCGGGCCTCAAAAACCATACCAGGGGACTCCCGTTGTAGCCATTACGGGTGACGCCGGATTCGCCTATTCCGGATTCGAAATCGACACCTTGGCAAAATATCGCATCCCCGCCATCGTCATCGTATACAACAACAACGCCTGGGGAACGTGGTCAGGCTACGCCGGAAACCCAAGCGTCGCACACGTCCACCAGTTCCAGGAAAACCTGCAATACCACAAGATCGCGGAAGCATTGGGCGGCAACGGCGAATACGTCACCAAAGCGGAAGAAATGAAACCCGCATTGGAACGCGCTTGGAAAGTAGCCGTCAACGATCGACTGCCGACCGTCATCAATTGCCAGGCCAAAAAAGAATTCTGGTTGGGCGGTCGTAGAGCACCCGAATGGGGCCCAGGCCTTCTCGGTAAAGTTGAACCCGGCTGCATGTCGTATAGCCACTAATCGTAAACTTACAAATGTCGTCCGTTTTCAAAATAAAACGGGCGACATTTTTATTGGAATTTGAAATCTCATGACAACAAACCACGTTGATATTATCCGAAAAAAGCTAAAAGAATATTCCGAACGCGGTGTTTTCAGCGGCTACAAAGAAGTCCAGGGCCGAAACGGGAAAGTGGAATTCACATTCACCTGGCTGCTGAACAGACCATTTACCATGGTCGCCGATACAAAGGGCGGTTCCTTGCAAATGAAAAACATCCTTCCCCATGTGCCGTCGAAGTCGCCTATGGAGTTGGACCTAAAAGAGTTCGTCGAAATACAGATGGATCAAAAACAAGCAGCTCATAATCGAGTCGACGCAAAACGAGCCGACTTAAAATGCTCCAATCGTCTCGAAAAACTTTCCCTGACCCTAGAGGTGAAAAAGAATCAATACAGCTACGGAGTCACCAAATTATTGAACACAACCAATAAGCTGTTCGGCCATCTTCATATGTATCATATGCCCTATTTATGTGAACATTTCGAAGTCCCCGAGGAATAAACGGTCTTTTTCCGGAATTTCGAAGAAAATCACTCTTAAAACTTGAAAAATATTCAATTTCGGCTTGGTTCTAGGTCCGGATCTGGTGTATGCTGAGGCACTATTTTGTGACCTGAAAAATTGCGGAAATGTCAGGTTTCATTGGTCTTAATCGTTTATTCACTATCGTTCGAAAACAAATTATCTTAATACTATGGAGAGGGGATAAGTTTATGTTACGTCTGCCCATCTTAACCGGGTTATTGGCTGTCGGAATTTCGGTCAGCTCAATCGGCCAGGCACAAGCCGCTGGAGGTCCTGTTACGTTCACGAAGGACATCCTTCCCATCCTGCAGGATAGCTGTCAGGACTGCCACCGCCCCGCCGGAGTCAACCTTTCCGGTATGGTCGCCCCCATGTCTCTTATGGACTATAAAGAAGTACGTCCCTGGGCAAAAGCCATGGCCCGTGAAGTGGCCGCCAAACGTATGCCCCCTTGGTTTGCCAGCGAAGCTTTCGCAGGAAAATTCGAGTTGGAACGCACGCTGACGGCCGAACAAATCGAAACCATCGTTAAATGGTCCGAATCCGGAGCAAAACGCGGTAACCCCTCCGACGCCCCGGCCCCTAAAGTATTCAATTCCGAATCAGGCTGGTCGCTCGGTGAACCCGATTTCGTCGTCGAAATGCCTGAACCCTACTGGATTGGCGACGACGTTGAAGACGTTCAACCTACCTTCGACGTAATCCTCGATGAATCAATGCTCCCCGACGACAAATGGATCAAATGGATTGAATTCCGACCAGGTTCCGAAATCGTCCACCACGGTGGCGCACGCGTTCAACCCCTCGATGCCGATGGTAAAGCCATTATCGACCCCGTAAGCGGCGGAAAAATTATCGGTACGGCTCCTGGTGACGGTCCTGATATGTGGCCCACCGGTTACGGAAAACTGATTCGCTCCAACTCCAAATTAACGTTCGGTCTCCACTACCACAAAGAAACCGGTGCTGGCACAGGCCAATGGGATCAATCGTCCCTCGGTATTGCCTGGCAGGAAGAAGACGTGAAACACGTCGTTCGCGCCGCTGGCGTAAGCTCCCGCGGATGGGAAATTCCCCCACAACACGGCGAAT
>Ga0315336_1001697_pt1 | contig 39505 bp, 37 predicted proteins | sample ASW5metaG_FD_204512 | JGI IMG/M metagenome (GOLD analysis project Ga0315336, IMG submission 204512) | Ammonia-oxidizing marine archaeal communities from Monterey Bay, California, United States - ASW #5 | ecosystem: Environmental > Aquatic > Marine > Intertidal zone | place: USA: California... | reverse complement strand
GTTAATGACGAGTGGCACCTACCAGGACGGTCAACCCGATGGGCCGTATGAGTATTACGACGAGAACGGTCAGCTACAAACGAAAGGCACTATAAAGGACGGTGACCGGGAGGGACGGTGGGAGGAGTACTACGAGAACGGTCAGTTAATGACGAGTGGCACCTACCAGGACGGTCAACCCGATGGGCCGTATGAGTATTACGACGAGAACGGTCAGCTACAAACGAAAGGCACTATAAAGGACGGTGACCGGGAGGGATGGTGGGAGGAGTACTACGAGAACGGTCGGTTAATGACGAAGGGCACCATGAAGGACGGTGAGGTGGTGGGACAGTGGGAAGAGTACTACGAGGACGGTCAGCTACAAACGAAAGGCACTATAAAGGACGGTGACCGGGAGGGACGGTGGGAGGAGTACTACGCGAACGGTCAGTTAATGACGAAGCGGACCTACAGGGCGGGTGAACCAGACGGATCGTATGAGCATTACGACGAGAACGGTCAGCTGACGGCGAAGGGCACCATGAAGGACGGTGAGGTGGAGGGACGCTGGGAGGAGTACTACGAGGACGGTCAGCTGAAGACGAAGAGTACCATTAGGGACGGTGAGCCCGATGGGCCGTATGAGCATTACGACGAGAACGGTCGGTTAATGACGAAGGGCACCATGAAGGACGGTGAGGTGGTGGGACGCTGGGAAGAGTACTACGAGGACGGTCAGTTAATGACCAAGGGCACCGTGAAGGACGGTGAACCCGATGGGCCGTATGAGCATTACTATGAGAACGGTGAGCTACAGACGAAGGGCACCATGAAGGACGGTGAGGTGGAGGGACGCTGGGAAGAGTACTACGAGGACGGTCAGTTAATGACCAAGCGGACCTACAAGGCGGGTGGATATGACGGGCCGTATGAGCGTTACGACGAGAACGGTCAGTTACAGATGAAGGGCACTTACAAGGACGGTGTGGTGGATGGATGGACGGAGGAGTATTACGAGAACGGTCGGTTAAAGACCAAGGGCACCTACACGGGCGGTTACCTGGATGGACCGTGGGAGGAGTACTACGAGAACGGTCGGTTAATGACCAAGGGTACCTACAAGGACGGTGACCGGGCTGGAGGGTGGGAGGAGTATTACGAGAACGGTCAGTTACAGATGAAGCGCACCTACAATGCGGGTGGTGGTGGGCCGAATTAGCTTGCTACCGTAACAAGGTTATAGAGGAGACTCCTTAAGACCACCAAGACACCTTACTCTAGGCGCGGGTGGGCTGCGATGGGGATCGACGGCATCGTTAGAGCGGCGACTGGGTGTGCGCCGACGATGGTTCCGGCAATAGCAACCCCGTGGTGGTCATTCCCCAAGCATCGGGCGGCCTGTACAGCATCTGGGTGGGTACGTACGGCGCCGTCGCCACGAACGCGACCCTTTATATCTCGGAGATAGATCCGCGATAGTCGGAGCATAACCTAGTCAGAACTTCTTGGATCCCAGGCAGACGTGCTGCAGGGCAATATGGGGGCATGTTCGGATTGATATTCCGTAATCGTTCCATGTATGTGGCGACGCTCCTCCTCGTCGCTTGGGCTTGTGGTGCCACCGCCCTTGGTCCGATTGATGAATCGGTCCGCCTTACATTTCTCGACGTAGGTCAGGCTGATGCCATCCTCATCCATTCCCCGGAAGGACAGACTGCACTCGTAGATGCTGGCCGAAGCAGTCCCGTGTCGGCCCTGAAGGAGTTGGGTGTAGAGGAGATCGACCTCTTGGTAGCGACCCATCCCCACGCCGATCACATCGGGGGGATGGCGGACGTGATCAACTCTATTCCGGTCCGCTTCTACATGGACAATGGTCAACCACACACGACAGCCACCTACCAGAACCTCGTCTCTACCCTCCAAGAACGAACGGACATCACCTACCTAACTGCTGAACCACGCACGATAACGCTCGGCAGTGCCGAGATAGAGGTGCTGCTCCTACCTTCGGCGGACTCAACCAATCTCAACAACCGTTCGGTGGGGTTGGTTCTGCGCTACGGATCCTTTTTGGCCTTCCTGAGCGGAGACTCAGAGGTACAGGAGCTAAGCTTCTGGGTACAACACGGACTCGTCCCCGACGTAACGGTCCTCAAGGCACCGCATCATGGCAGCCACAACGGCTTCACGTGGGAGTTTCTTCAGACCGCTCAGCCTGAGGTCGTCGTGATCTCGGTTGGAACGAACAGCTATGGCCACCCGCGACCTGAAGCCCTGCAAGCGTATAGCTCAGTGGCCGAAGTTGTCCTGCGCACCGACCACGACGGGCAGGTGACCATCGTGGGGCACAAGGATGGGCGATACGAGGTGGTGCTCGGACAGGAAACCATTCTGATGGGTCAAGCACTCGGTAGCGGAGGCGAGCGTACTGAGGGGGCCGTCACGAGCTATGTCCATGAGTGACAGCGAGAGACACTGGGTCGTTGATCGGATCGAGGGCGAGGTCGCTGTGTTAGTGGCGGACGATGATCAGGAGAGGCTCGACGTGCCCCTAGATGTCCTGCCCTGTGGCGTGCGGGAGGGAACAGTATTGAAGGTCCCTGGGAGCAAAGGTCACCCGTTGTGGGGTTCAGCCATGTTGGACGAGGAGTTGAGGCTGAAAAGACTCAGGCGAGCCGAAACCATACTGGACGAATTGAAGGACCGAGATCCTGGTGGAGACATCGTTCTCTGATCAGGTAGCCCCCATGCCCGGGCGACCTCCTACCTGACGGCAGTTCCCTGGATGGTGGTGCCGATCTCGCCGAAGACCGCGTTCTGAATTCCGTATTCTCGCCAATCCTGGTAGTCGAAATGCCACCATTCGCCGGGATTGACGGTGAATCCTTGGGACTCCATCGCCTGCCGTAGGAGGTCGCGGTGCCAGCGCTGCCGTGCTGTGCCGCCTGGATGGTCGGAATAGGAGCGATGAGAAAATTCGTCGTACGAACCGGGCATTGCGATAGGCTCTCCGCTCAGGAGATCATAGAGCGAGAGATCGACGGCCGCCCCTCGGTTGTGCCTCGATCCTCTCTCTGGATTCGCGACAAACTCACGCTGATAAGCTGGGGTCGCGTCCCAAAACATCTTGGTCACATACCAGGGACGGTATCCATCGTGGATCAGTAGTCCGTACCCATAGGACGCGAGCGCCCTATGGGCTCGAGCCACGGCCTCGGCACCCGGGCGTTGAAGGAAGGCGCGCGCATCCTCATAGAAGACCGCGTTCATGAAGTTGTTCGTGGTCGCGTAGCGAATATCAAGCCGGATCGTTGGCTCCAAGGACGCGAGGTCCACCAGCTCGGACTCTCGGAAAGAGCCTTGCTCCACAGGTGGTGATGCCGCAAGCGCCTCGACTCGCAGCTCCTCGACATCCCGCATGGGTTCGATCCGAAAGGTCTCACCCGCTATCGTGCCGATCTCCCGCCTCGTGAAGTACAACCCACCCATATGGAAGCCGGTCGCGCGGCCATCTCTCCCCGCAGTGAACAGCAGGTGCTCTGCCGCGCTGTCACCCGAGCGACGGCCTAAAAACTCATCCGGTGACAACTCCTCTAGCGGATTGGACGACTCTCCCTGCCGAAGGTGGAGCCGCGCATCGTCTTCCAAGACCATCCACACGTCGCCGTCGGGCCCGTACTCACCGAGCAACTCCACCCAACGGGTAGGCGGTGCGTCCGGGGCAGGGAATTGGGACGTGATAGCCCCTGGCACTGCCCCAGCAGGTTGGCCCGGCAGGTTGGCCGGTGCCTCCGCTGACCGATTTCGGGCGCCGTCCGGCGAGCAGGCGGAAACCGATATGGTGGCAGCAAACACCAACGCCAGCCGAAAAACGCTTAGGCTACCTCGAGTGGCAGGCTTCACCTTCATATCCTGGACATGGAACTCGGTTGCTATAGACTTCACGGCCCGACTAGTAAAAAGAGCCCACATGACCACACACCACCACCCCATCGATGGCGAGCGCCGGACCGGGTCGTCGCTTCGTCCCTCCCGGACGGCGATCGCGATCATCGGGCTTCTGGTGATCGTGGCCCTGATCTTCGTGGCGTCGAGCCTTCGGCGGCCCACACCGCTGACTTTCTATCCGGTGTCCGCCGTGAATCCCCAGGAGGTTGGCGAGCGGCTCGTTGGACCATCGGTCGTCACTGTGGACGGGAGGGGCAACGGGCCGGTGCTTTTCGACTTCTCCAGCGGCTCGGTAGTCGAGTCTCCGGACCCCCTCGGATGGGATTTGGCATTCCAGAGGTTCACGATTCTTGCGAACGGGGGGGCAGGCTTTGCGGGGCAGGGCGGGATTCTTGATCTCGGCATCGCCTCGCTCGACTCTCTGACGAGCGTTCCGTCGAATGGTTACGCCCCGAACACGCCTGGCCGTGAAGTGAGTAATGTGGCGACGGCTGAGTGGTACGAGTACAGTTGGACCAGCCATGTCCTGAGCCCGAAGTCCAATATTTTTGCGGTTCGGACCGCCGACGGACGGTACGCCGTATTCCAGATTCTGAGCTACTATTGTCCGACCGCTCAAGCTGGCTGCACGACCATTCGGTATCAGTACCAAGGGGCCGGGGGCACCTTGTTCGATTCGGGCGGATAGTGTGCCGCTTCGGGTGCCAGGTCCCAACCCGATCTCTCCCCCATCCGTACCATTCCCCCATTAGCCTCAGATCAGCCACAAAAGACTGAGGCGTCGCCAATTCTTCCGGCCTGTGCTTGCCCAGCAGGATGTCGAGGCCACGGAATGTCGGAACCCCAGACTCCGCGCTCACTCCAGCCCCGGCGAGGACCAGGATCCGGCGGACGGAGTGATCAGCTGCGCAGCACCGTCCAGGCCAGAGCAGCCCAGCCCACGATCAGGACGACTCCTCCGATCGGTGTGACGGCGCCGAGCCAACGCTGCCCCGTGAGCACCAGCGTGTACAGGCTTCCCGAAAAAATGACGATCCCGACGATCAACAACCACCCCGCGAGCGTTGTTGCCTCTGAGGGCCATCTCGAGGCAGCCCATGCCACGGCGAAGAGTCCGAGCGCGTGATACATGTGATACCGTACGCCGGTCTCGAATATTTCCAGATCCGCAGGGCTCACCCGGCCTCGTAGCCCGTGAGCGCCAAATGCCCCCACGATTACGCCGATCATCGCCGCAACCGCACCGGCGATCGCAAAAAATCGCTCCATGATTCTCTCCTTACTTACTCTCCAGATGCCACTCTTCCGCTCAACCGTGCGCCCACCATACGTCACGGGCCGCCCGATTTCTGGGCCCAACCATACGGGCGGCCAGCTCCGCCTGCCAGGCCAGTCGCAAGCAGTGAGTCAGGTAGCGCGGTTACACCGATCTCTGTAACCTCTCGACATGCATGTCACCAGCCTCGAGAGATCCGACCCCACCCCCATCTCCCAGGGCTCGACCCGCCGCATCGTCATCGCTGTGGGCATCGCGCACTTCATCAACGACGCGTATTCGTCTTTCCTCAGTCCGCTCCTCCCCAGACTCATGGAAAACCTGGGGATGTCCATCGCGGTAGCCGCGAGTCTGGCGATGACTTGGTCTCTCGCCGCTTCGCTTGTTCAGCCCGCTGCTGGGTACCTGGCCGATCGATACGGGCGGAAGATTTTCGTGATCGGTGGACCTTTAGTTTCCGCCGTCTTTCTCTCGCTCATCGGTCTGGCCCGATCCGTCGAGGTACTGGCGCTCATCCTGATCGTGGGGGGGGTGGGCAGCGCGGCGTTTCATCCACCGGGGGCGGCGATGTCGGGAGGGTCCGCGGAGGGGAAGGGGAGCGGTGCACGGATGTCCGCTTTTGCGTTCGGTGGGTTGTTTGGATTTGCGGTGGGACCTTTGGCCGTCGTCGGTCTTGTGGCTGTGGTGGGCTTGACCGGCATGTGGGTCGCCATGATCCCAGCGATTGCGGTGTGCGCGCTGCTTTTTTTCCTGCTTCCGGGGGACAGGCCCCATCCCAACGCCGAGCCTCCGCCACCCTTGGAGGTGCTGCGGGCACTTCGCGGCCCACTGGGTATCGTCTTCGTGATCAGCGCGCTGAGTGGATTCATTCAACGTCTGTTCACGACCCTGTCACCGATCATCTCCTTCCAGGATGGAGTTTCCGAAGCAACCGGCGCTGTGGCCCTGAGCGTTTATATGGCCGGCCAGGCGGTCGGTACCATTGTGGGGGGCCTGCTCACGGACCGCATGGACCGTTCGTACCTCCTGGCGGGCTTGACGGCCCTGGCCCTTCCGGCTCATTTGTTCGCGTTCTGGCTGCCGGCGGGGTCGCCGTTGATGCTGGTGTTCGCCGCCGTCGCAGGAGGTCTCAACCTGGCGCTCATGCCGCCAGTCATCGTTCTGGCGCAGGAGATCATGCCTGCGAGCAAGGGCGTGGGCTCAGCGGTCGTCATGGGTTTGGCGTGGGCCGCGGGTTCGATAGCTGTGATCGGTTTCGGTTTTCTGGGTGATGCCATTGGGCCCCGGCCCGCGGCAATCATCTCGCTTCCGCTCCTCATAATTGGAGTAGTCTTGGCCTTTCACCCCAGCCTTCGGCTTCATCGCAAGCCAGAGCATTCGTAGGGAGCCGACGACGTGCCTCTCCAAGTGATCCCCCGGCGGGACCGCAAGCTCAATGCCTTGATCAAAGCGGGGACGCCCACGACGTACCGCAAAGGATGTGTCATCTACCAGCAAGGCGCACCCTCGATTCTCGTGCTGTTGATTCAGGAGGGGCACGTGTGCTTGACCCTTCCCAAGACAGGCACCGACCGTGCCCGCGTCGTCGGAGTCACTGGACCCGGAGAATTGCTGGGCATCGAAGCTGTCACGCTCGCCGTCCCTCGACGCTATACAGCCATTGCGGGCTCGGCCTGCACGGTCACCGCGTTGAACGGTGCCGCTGTCTTCAAGGCACTTCGTGCCTCGCCCACGACCCTCTCGCAATTCCTACGCAGCAACGACCATGACCTCGCGGAGGCCCGTCTCATCTCATTGTCTTCCGGCTTTTCTTCCAAGGCCCGAATCGCGGATGTCCTGCTCGACCTCGCGTACCGCTTCGGGGCGGATGATGGACGACGCATCAAAATCGACCATTGGTTTACGCATAAGGAGCTCGCTGACCTCGCGGGCGCCCACCGCTCGACGGTGACGACGGCCATCAACGACTGGATCTATGACGGCGTGCTCAAACAGCAACCGCGGGGCCTCATCGTCAACAAACCCGGGACGCTCAGAAAGGCGGGTACCGAGGCCTCCAGAAAGCGGAGGAGGAAGCTGGCCCCCCGTTGACCGTCATTTACCGTAAGTATACGTTTTTCAGTCCTTTAGCCGATATTGTCACGGAGTTGAACCGGCCAGATGTCCAAGCGTAAGCATCCCTCGACCCAGCGTGCACCCCAGACGCCCCACGATCAAGACGATGCCTTCGTCGCGGGCGTCATTGATTTTTCCGAGTGGACAAGGACACACCGGCAAGCCCTCACGCTCGGCGTCGTCGCATTCGGGATTTTGGTGGTCGGGGGCCTCTACTATGCCAACTTCCAGCGGTCACTGCGGACTCAGGCCGTGAACCGTCTGGAATCGATTCATTCTTCGATCTCCCAGTCCGCGACCGAGGACGCCAAGGCCCAGTTGAGCACGTTCTTGGAGTCGTTCGAGGGTACGGATCAGGCTCGAGAGGCAGTGATCCTCCTTGGGCGGCTGCATCTGGAATCAGGCGATGCCCCGGTAGCGATCAGCGTTCTCGAACGTGCCGATCTCGGCTTCAGAGATCCGATCGGGATCCAAGCCAACTCTCTCTTGGCCCGTGCCTACGAGCTTCAAGGACGATGGCCCGAGGCCGAGGACACTCACCTCGAGGTCGCCGATCGGGCCGAGTTCGATTTTCAGATCAGGGCGGCGCTCAACAGTGCAGCGCGAGCTAGGAAGAGACAGCAAGATCTTGCCGGTGCCGCAGAGCTCTACGAGAGAATCCTCGATGGCTTTGAAGACGACGATCCGGATAAGGGCCTGTACGAACTCCGGCTAGCCGAGGCGCGCAATATGTTTCTTGACGCCGAACTCTAAGATCTCCTAGGTCCTCGCCCACAATCCCACACTTCGTATAATATACATTATGTTAAGTTGGTGCTTTGGGATTGGGTTACGCGGATAATCTGACACCCTCCCCTCCAGAGCCTTCCTACGGAGTCCGATCCCGCGCGGGAGGATCCAGAGCGACCACCTCGACCCGGGCCGTGCCCGAATCGGCCATCCCCAACTTCGTCGCCGCCGTGAACGACAGATCGATGATCCGATCATCGACAAACGGCCCCCGGTCGTTCACCCGCACGACCACAGACCTTCCGTTCTCCTGATGCGTGACGCGAACATAGGTCGGAAGCGGCAGACTCTTGTGGGCGGCCGTCATGAGGTACATGTCGTAGACATCGCCTGAGGACGTCTGTCGTCCGTGGAAATAACCCCCATACCACGATGCGAGTCCTACCTCTCGGTATCCGCGGCTGGTGCCCAAGACGCGGTAGGTGACCCCGTCGATAACGTACGTCTCGAGATTACCCGAACGGCTCTTGAACTCTGGCTGGGGTATGGCGTCCGGGATCTCATCGAACTCGAGCCCATCCGGGGAGGTTAAGCCGGGCCTCGCTGACCCGGCCCCGAGCGGCGTACAGGACGCAACGGCGCTCACAAGGAAGGCCGTCCTGAGAACGTATAAACATCTTGGTGACTTTAAGTTAGCATGCATCGTCTCATGTATCCTGGAGATGTGTGCATCCTACATTCCGTACCACACCGCTCTTCGAAGGATGGCAGAGCCTAACATGGGGAGATCAAGGCTTCCTAGCCAGAAGTGCGATCCGACGCCTCAACATCGGGACCCATCCCTGAAACAGGCGTTCGAGCGAGCGCAGGCCACCGATATGAGATTCCGCGTAATACGCCCTCTCCACTGCGAATCCCGCGCTTGTCACCATCGTCTCTAAGCGCTCCATAGACTTGTAGTCCACGTGGCTCACGTCCCGCCGCATCAAGATGTTCCGCGCCTTGAGCATCTCCAACAAATGCCCACGATGCGGCGTCCACAGGCTGAGCCGTCCTCCCTTCTTCAAGATCCTGAACGCCTCACCCACTACGGCCTGGGAGTCCTCCGGATACAGGTGCTCGACGAGATCCGCGCCGATCACCAAGTCAAAACTCTCAGCCTCCAGGCCAGTCTCTCGGGCATCCGCACAGAGGAAGGAAACGCCATCTAAGAACTCCCCGTCGATCGCCGAGCGGGCCAGCCGACTTTCGCACAGGTCGATGCTCTTCTGACTGAAGTCTACACCTACCATCTCAGCAACCCGGGGGCCGAGGGCCAAACAAAACGTGCCCCACCCACACCCGAGATCCAACACGCGCTCTTCCGGGCCGGGCTCGTAGATTTGAAGCACTTTGTCGATTCGATATTTCTGGAAAGGACTATCGAGATCCTGGAGGTGTTCGGTCCCTCCCTCGAAGTAATCGCTTCGATCGTAGAACTCCTGACCAATTCTTTTCTCGTTCATTGTGCCATCACCGACTGGAGCGCGGCCTTGATCCTGACCGTTGCTTCCGGTCGTGCTCGCTTCCGGCTCGATCGAGCATCGTGTCTTCCGAATTGAATGGGCTCCCCGTACAGGATTGTGACCGGCTCCCGTCCCATGAGCGCTCCCCCTCTGGAAAGACCCTCTTCCTTCCCACAAAATGCGTTCCGAAAAACCGAGAACCTCCACCCGCCACCGAATGACATCATGACCCTCGGCCTTGTCGAACGCGATCCCGGCTTCCCGGAACAAGCTCGCCTCGCCTTGATGCGGGCCGAGGCCCAGCCCGGCAGGGCCCGGCCCGCCCAATCTTTCCACATCGCTGAGAAGATTGCCCGCCGTGCAGGGTTGAGGCGAACCGTCCGACGGACGAACGATGATGACCGCCCCCTGCCCTGCTCGAACTGGATTCCAGAGGAAGAGCATTTCTCTCTTCCCTTGTGGCCGTCCAGGGGGTCGTGGCCACACCGTGGGCAGCGGTAGAGCATATGGTGGATGGGCATACGACGACTCGACCGGCCGAACCCCTTTCGTAATGGATTTGAGAGACCCTCTTCGACGGGCCTTTATAGACGTCTAAATAGATCGAGAAATCTCAGCTTCCACACCTTCCATATCGCCTCCCGGACGATTTTTTTCGACATCTTGGACTCACCGGACTCCCGCTCCTCGAAGACGATGGGAATCTCGGCGAGCGTAAATCCCTTACGCCAGGCCCGGAGCTTGAGCTCGATCTGGAACGTGTACCCGTTGGACTCGATTCTCGCAAAGTCCAGGGCCTCCATGACCTCTCGCCGCCAGCAGTTGAAGCCACCGGTGGCATCCCGCACGGGAAGGCGTGTCACAACCCGGGCATACCAACTGCCGAAATAACTGATGAGGAGGCGGCTCATAGGCCAATTGATCACCGTGACACGTCCATCGACGTAACGAGATCCGAGAACGATGTCGAAGTCCCGGGCCTTGTCGATGAAGAGCGGCAGGGCGCTCGGGCGATGGGAAAAATCCGCGTCCATCTCGAAGAAGAGTGCGTAGTCACGCTCCAAGCCCCAAAGAAAACCCTCTATGTAGGCCTTACCGAGCCCCTGTTTTCCCGATCGGTGAATCACATACACGCGATCGGATTCGTGGCTCAGAGCGTCCGCGAGATCACCGGTGCCGTCGGGCGAATGATCGTCCACCACGAGCACGTTGAGGCGTGGGTCCTGTCCCAGGATGTCAGGAACGAGGCGGGTTAGGTTGTCCGCCTCGTTGTACGTGGGAACGATCACGAGAAAGCGTGCATCCTGATCGTTCACGGGGTTGTGTCACCCGTTTCCGGCGGCCTCTCACCCGCCTCTTGGGATCGGCGCCACAACACCGCCAGGAGTACCGCCGGGATCACTTCTACGGCGGTCGTCCAGAAGCGAGCGAGAACAGCCAACACGACCGCGGCTTCCCTCGCCATGATTGCTTGAAGCAAGACCACCAAGACGCCCTCCCGAATCCCGGCTCCCGCTGGCGCGAAAACCGCGATGTATCCGGCCACATACGCAGCCGCGAAGGCCGGGCCCACCTGCAGGAACGCCCGCCACTCTCCGAAGCTCAAGTAAAGTAGCCAAAAAGCCGCCGCGTAGATCCCCCAGTTCACGACGTAGAAGGCCAACCAACGGAGACCCGCGTTTCCGCTCCCCAAGCCGCTATCCGGAGGATCCGTACGCGTGAGCCAGAACCAAAACGTTATGACGCGGCGGAAGACCGGTGGTGTGACGACCACAGCGACGATACTCACTGCGACTCCGATACCAGCGGCCAGCCCGACCCACCCCATTTCCCGCCAGATCTCGTTGGGTCCGAACAGCGTCGCGACTCCCACGAGGGCCGCGGCCAGCATGGCGATCCCCTGACCGAGAATCGCTGCGCCTGTGGCCACGCTCGCCTGGACGCCTTCGCGCTTGGCCAGATAGGCGAGTCCGGCGATCTGCCAGACCTTTCCAGGCACATAGCGTCCCAGGTTCGCCACCATGAACACCCGCACGGAGGCCCAAAGCGGAAGACTGGGCCCCCCCAAGTCCCGCACCAGCCGGCCCCACATCGAGGCCGACCACAGATAGCCCAAAACGAGAACCACACATGACGACAGGAAAAAGCCCGGCCGCGGACGCCACTCGGCGGTATTCAGCTCCCTGAGCCGGGCGAGATCCACCCCGACCCGGTCAAGAATGAACCAGGTAATGACCACGGTGAGGCCGACCTGCAGTATTCGAAGGCCAAACCTCTTCACTCGGCCCGGCGCTCCGCGCTACGGCGGCCCTGCATCCAATCCATACCGATCAGCCCAACCACCCCTGCCAAGCTGAGCAGCGTGAGACGAAGACTCCATTTGAGTTGGTCGGACTCGTAGTAGAACTCCACCGTGTGTTCGCCTGCCGCTATGGGCACGGCCCGCAGCGAGTGGTTCGCCCGCAGTACAGGGACCTCTTCATTGCCGATTCGTGCTCTCCATGCCGGGAACCAGTTGTCGGCCAAGACCAGCACGGCCGGCCCGTCGGCACTCACGTGGAGGGTCATGTCATTGTTGTTCCGTTCCAACCACTCGACACTCCCTACCACTTCCCCGCCCGTGAGGTCGATTGGAGGCGGATTCGACAGCACCACCTGTCGAGCAGGATCGAAACCACCGGACAGCATGTAAGGTACAGCCTGGTCGTCGGGCAGGATCACGACCTCGCCCACGAGGCGAGCCCGAGGAAGATCCGTAAACTCGTACACCGACTCGTAAGGCCGCCCCTGGGTCGTCGTCTGACTCAACCTACGAAGGTTGTCCGTGATATCCGCCGGCAAGCCCGCTTCCGCTGGAGCGCCCAGCTGATCCGGCCAGAGGAGATACCGTACGTTGAGCACCTTGAGCACGTTGGCGCTGGCGATCAGGTTCACGGGAAGGTTGCTTCCCTCCATTCCGATGAGCTCCCTATAACGTCCCAAATCATTCGGATGATGCCCCGCTGACAGCTCGAGTCCGAACATTCCGGGACGAACGTCCTGCCCGTTCAGCCCCCTGAGCGAAAACACACGAAACGGGTCTTCCTCGCGCTGCCGCTCCAGCAGAAAGTCGATGTTGGGGTCGGGCGCGCGAAACGCGGCAAAATTTTGGGTCTGGATGAACGGGAGGTCGACGCGGATCAGGTCCAGAGAGATAAGGATTCCCAAAGCGACCACCGCCCCTAGCGACGCGAGTCGAGCCGTTCGGAGTCCCCAGGCAACACCAGTCGTTAGGGCCGCGAGGACCACGGCAATCATGAATCCACGCTCGATGAACGGCTCGGCGTTGGTGAGGAGCTGAGCGGCCTGTACAGGTATGTCCCGATAGACGACCAAGCTCCACAAGCCGCTGAGGCCGCCCGAAGCCACGAGCACGAATCCTGCCAAGAGCACGCCCGAAGCCACCCAAAGGAAACGTCCCGGCCGAGTCCAATCTGCCTCACTCCCTGCTCTCCCAAGCTCCAGGAGGCGCTCGACACCGAAAGCCATCAACGTCACCGCCGAGAAACCGAAGAGAAAAATGGCGAGCGAGGGCGCTCGAAAGAGACCGATCCCCGGTACGATCTCGTAGAAGAGGCGCCATACCGGTGTGTGGCTGCCGAGGGAGAAAAGGAGAGCCACGGTGCCGAGACCCGACAGAAAGAACCTCAGTGACCGCCGCGCTCCTCCGAAGAAGGAAACCCCCGCAAGAAGCAGAACCACGAGGCCGACGTATTCGTGGTTTCCCTTGAGAGGATTGCGTCCCCAGTACGTTCCTCGAGTCCAGTCAGCGTTGGCGGAGCTGACGCCCACAAACTCAGGGACGGCGAGCGCCACGACCTCCTCGGGGTGGAGGGACCAGGAGCTCGCGTACGCCCGGGATGTTTCGGCACTCGCATCCGTGGTGGTGGCTGTCCGGCGCGAGTGATCCACGACATACGAAGCGGCCGGTAGGAATTGGACGGCCGCCACCCCGGCACCCAAAAGAGCGGCGGCGACAAAGACCCCGAAGCGGGTGACGGCAAGGCGGGAGGTGCCCGCCCCGTCGGCCCCGTCCCCGGCATCTTCGTCCTCTTCGCCCGCGCGCCAGATCAGCACCGTTCGAAAGAGCACGTAGGCGCCCACACCACCGAACAAGAAATAGGCCATCTGGAAGTGCGTCGTGAGCATGACCGCACCGACCACCAACGACACAAGGGCGATCGATTTCATGCCACCGCGGACGAGGAATGATTCAGTGACCCAAAAGAGGAGTGGTGTCAGCGCGATCACAAAGATCTTTCCGTCCTGTCCTCCCTGGACGAGCGTGACCATGAAGGGTGCCAATCCATAAGCGAGCCCAGCCAGGAGAGCCGACGATTCCGACAATCCGAGACGCCGGATCCAACCGTACATGAAGATCGCGGCGAAGAAAACGTGGAGCACCAACTTCCACCCCAACGCACGATACGGATCCAGGAGAAAGAGTAGAAGCACGCTCGGCGGGTAGAGTGAATCCCCTCCGGCGAGCGACTCGACAAAGGGTGTTCCGCCCAAGATGATCGGATTCCAGAGCGGAAATCCTTCACCCGACATCGCGTTTGCGTAGAACTCCCGCGCCATGTATCCGAGCGCCAAGGTATCCGAGCCGAAAAGCATGTCGCGTGAGAACACGAATTCACGGAAAAGAATAAGCGTGACGACTCCGTAGAGGACCACCGGCACCCAGGTCGGCATCTGAATGCCGTGGCCGGAGGCGGAGGCGGTCGTCGCCTCGATGTGTTTAGGCTTGCGGGCGGCTTTTTTTTTCTTCGCCACTAGCTACTGCCCTCCGCTGAAGGGTCTCGTACCTGCTTACGTCTCCCACTAAGGAGACCCTCATACACCTCCAGATGCCGATCCACGAGGCGAGCGTTGCTCCATCGCTCCATAACCCTGGTTCGGGCCGCCGCACCCACCGCTCGGAGGTCCTCGCGTTCGAGAAGAGAGGTCACCGTGGCAGCGAGTGCCGTGGGGTTGCCTGCCTCGAAGAGCCCCCCCACTTCGCTGTCGACGATTTCGGGTAGCCCGCCCACGTTTGAGGCCGCAACCGGCAACTCGCACGCCATCGCCTCGAGGGCCGCGACGGACGTGGCTTCGATCAGAGATGGAAACACAGCCAACTCCGCAGAACTCAATAGGCCCGGCATTTCCTCATGCCTGCGCTTGCCCAGAAACTCGACACGCCTCCCCAGCTCGAGGCTGGCCGCCAAAGTTTCGAGGTTGTTACGCTCGGGCCCGTCCCCGACGATCACGGCTTCGACATTCACGCGCTCGGCAATCAGCGGCATGGCGCGAAGAAAAAATTCAACACCATTCTTCTCGAAGAGGCGCCTCGGAACAATGATCCGGCGACGCCCCGCAGCAGGAAGCGATGGCTCCCGGCGGTAAAAAATGTCCGTCTCCACACCATTGGTCAGCGCTTCTACCGAAACCCCGGGTGCCAGCCTCTCCGCGACGTCGGCAATCTCTGCACTCGCAGCAAGGTTGTGGTCGGACCACTTGAGAAGGCGGTGAAAGATCGGCCTCCAGAACGGACTGGCTGCCCTCTTGAGGAAGTGCGAGGTGTGCCACGTCGAAACCAAAGGGATCCGATTGGCTTTCTTGGCCACGACTGCGGGCAGCACCGATTGGAAGGCCTGGGCATGCACCACGTCAGCCCGCCGGGCAGTCTGGGTCAGCCTCGGTGTCGACCACGCCCCGTGCGCGGTCCATCCGAGCGTGTTTCGCTTCGGCAGCCAGGTTCTCCAGACCTCGATACCCTCCATGACTTCGTGAGCCGGTAGCTCCGGTTTAGAACGGGAGGTAACGACCGCCACGCGACAGCCTCTCTTCACGAGGCCCCGGCAGAGGTAGTAGACATGGCTCTCCAACCCGCCCACTTCCGGAGGGAAGTAGACGCAATGCATGACCACGTTCATCGCCCAGTGCAGTCCGCATTCACGGCCCGGCCCAGTCCACGGTCGCGCGTGAGGCCCCTGTGAGAACCGACGAGACGATGTCCACGATTCGCTCCCCCGCCCTACCGTCACCATAGGGATTGGGGAACGCTCCGGGCGATGCTTCGTCGTGAGCTCTCGAAAGGATTCGGTTGCCCTCCTCTACGATTCTTTCCGAATCGGTTCCGACCAGTATCGCGACGCCGGCCTCGACACCCTCGGGCCGTTCGGTGACCTCCCTCAGCACGAGCACAGGCGTCCCGAACGTCGGTGCTTCCTCTTGGATGCCGCCAGAGTCCGTCAAAACCAAATGGGCACCTTTCAGCGCCAAGACCAGGTCCCTGTAGCCCAAAGGCTCCACCAGATCGATGCGAGGATGGTTGCTGAGCAACTCCTGCGCCGGCTCGACCACGTTCGGATTCGGATGGACCGGATAGAGCAGCCGGACGTCGCCATGATCGTCGACCAGTTTCCGGACGGCACAGAATATGTCCCGGAGCGGCGATCCGAAGGATTCCCTCCGATGAGCAGTCAACATTACCAGCCGGCTGTCCTCGTCCTCCAGGATCGACCTCAAGAGCGGTGCTTCCACCTTACCCTCCACGGACGCTATCCGCATCAGGGAATCCACGACCGTGTTCCCCGTGACGTAGACGTGTGAGGGATCGAATCCCTCGGCTAGAAGTTTTTCACGAGCCGAGTGGGTCGGAGCGAAGTGCAGATCGGTGAGGACGTCTGTGAGGCGCCTGAAAATCTCCTCGGGAAACGGCGCCCACTTGTCACCGGAACGAAGCCCGGCCTCGACGTGGCCCACTCGGATCTTCTCGAAAAACGCCACGAGGGAAGAAAGAAACACCGTCGCAGTGTCTCCTTGAGCGAGAAGGAGATCCGGACGATACTCTCCGACCACGCCACCAAGCCCTTGGAGACACCCCTGAGCCACGTCGTAGAGGCTCTGTCCCTCCTGCATGATCCCCAGATCGTAATCTGGGCGAAGATCGAGGGCATCGAGAATCTGGCCTACGAGATCTCCGTGCTGGCCCGTGAGCACCAGGCGACTATCCAACCCCGGCTCCTGACGCAGGGCCGCGACCACGGGGGCCATCTTGATGGCCTCGGGCCGGGTTCCGACCACCACCAGGATACGCGGCGGAGAGTTTTCGGAAGTCGTCAACGATCCCCGCGCTTAAGGGAGTCCACCTCTTCTCGCAATTGAGCGATCATCTCCGCCACCAACCCGAAACCGAACAGCAGGAATCCCACGGTCTCGAGAAGGATCACAAGGTAAAGAAGGGGCCTGAAGCCGAGGCCCTCGACGAAGCGAAGATAGAATGCCACGGCACCGACGATCATGCCCAAAACGATCAGCGTCATTCCACTGAACCCAAAGAGGATCAGCGGCTTTCGAGAAAACAAAAGCAGGAACCACACCGACATCAGGTCGACGACACCGACGCCGATGCGGAACAGCCCCCTGTACTTCGATTTCCCCGCCCGACGGGGATGAAGCTCGACGTCGATCTCACTCACCGAATAGCCGCGGGCATAGGCAAGCACCACAAAGAAACGATGCCAGTCGTGTCTCAGGGACATCTCGTCGAGAATATCTCGCCGAAACGCCTTCATCGAGTTCAGGTCCGACACGGGAACCCGGAAAATCCGTCGGCTCAGCGCATTGTAAAACGAAGAGACCAAACGCTTGTCGTAAAACCCGATTTTTCGCCCGGTTACGATATCCCATCCCTCGTGGAGCTTTTCGAGAAACCGTGGAATCTGGTCGGGCAGGTGTTGAAGGTCCGCGTCGAACAGAACGAGATAGGTCCGCTCCGTGGAGCGGGCCGCCGTGATCATCGCCTCCGTTTTGCCGAGATTCGTCGGGTGGCGCACGACCCTCAGAAGAGGCCAGCCACGGGCCTCTTTCTCCGCCAGATCGGCGGTTCCATCCGTGGACCCATCATCCACTAACAGGATTTCGCCGGTCAGTTCGAAGCGCTCGAACGTGTCGCGGAGTTCGGAGATCAATGCCGGAACGACGGGAGCCTCGTTAAAGGCCGGGATGACCACCGTAAAGTCACGGCGAGCCTGGGCGGTCAGGCCCACTGCAGCCTCACGCGCGTGAGCCGATAACTCCATTAAACTCGCTTTCGCATACGGGCGGGAAGAATGCCGAGTTGATCTCGGTACTTCGCCACCGTTCTTCGTGCGACCTTGACCCCGTCGGTCTTGAGAAGTTCAACGAGCTTCTGGTCCGTTAGGGGCTTATGGACATCTTCGCCGCCGACTAGCTTCTCGATTTTGTCCTGGACTCCCCTCGCCGAAATATCTTCCCCGCTGGTGGTCGCCAAGCCGCTCGAGAAGAAATACTTCAGAGGGAAGACCCCTCGCGGGGTCTGCACGAATTTCTCATTCGTGACCCTCGACACGGTCGACTCATGCATCTCGATGTGATCGGCAACTTCGCGGAGCGTCAGCGGTCTCAGATGCTGGACACCATGCTCGAAGAACTCGAGCTGCCGGTCGACGATGAAGGCCATGACCTTCAACATCGTCTGGCGCCGTTGCTCGATCGCCTGAATGATCCAGTTCGCCGAGTTGAGTTTTCTTGAGACGAATTCCTTGTTTTCGCCCTTGAAAAGCGCCTTGTTCTGCACCAAGCTCCGGTAGGACTGTGCAATCCGGAGGCGGGGGAGGCTCGTGTCGTTGACGAAAACCATGTACTCACCCTCGATCTTTTCGACGATGAGATCGAGCACGATGTATCGCTCGGGGTCCGCAGAATACTTCATGCCGGGCTTCGGATCGAGCTTGGCGATTTCGTCGGCAACGCCCTGGACGTCGATGGGCTTGAGGCTCAGTTCCCTCGCCACCTCGGCCCAGCGGTGGTTGACTAGATCGTCAAAATGGTTCTCGGCGATCTGATAGGTTAGCGAATCGGCCTTCCCGAGAATCTGCAGTTGGACCAGGATGGATTCTCGAAGATCCCGCCCAGCCACGCCCGGCGGATCAAGGGCCTGAACTCTCCCGAGCATCGCTTCGGCTTCGGGCAGATCGTAGGGCTCGAACATCGCATCCAGCTCCGCCCGGCCCTCCTCGGAATCTTCGAGGGCGTCAATCGCTTCCTGTGCAGCTGGACGCACGTCCTCCAACCAGGCGTTCACGCCCGCCAGCACGTCATTGAGGTCGCACGTCAACGTACCGGCGTCGTTTACGTTCCCAATGATCTCCTCTCCGAGGCGTGCCTCACGCTCGGTGAGGTCGAGAAGGCGAAGTTGGCCGTAAAGGTGATCTCGCAGATCCGTCGTCTCGACAGCCGCGCGCTGATACATCTCCTCTGCCGGCTCGAACTGTTCACGCCGCCCGCCCACGTCGACATCGTCCAGAAGGATTCCCTCCCAGTCGATCTCGTCATCGGGCGGATCGTCCTTGTCCTCGTCCTTGAGTTCTACCTCGTCCTCGACGTCCGCCTCGGTCATTTCGAGGAACGGATTTTCTTCCAACTCCGCCTTGAGATGCTGTTGGAGGTCCAGTAGGGGCATATAGAGCAACTCCATCGCCTGATACAGGCGTGGGTTGATCTTCATCTCCTGACGGAGCTGCTGGCCCTGGTAGAGCTTCGTGCTGAATCCGCTCATGAATGTTCGGTTGCCCTCAACTCCCGGATGCGTTGTCCCTATGCCGCTACACCGCTCCTCCGCCACGAGGTTTCTCGAACCGGCCCCTCATGCGCGCAGTCAACGCGGGACCCAGATAGATTCTCGCTGCCTCATCGTCCCACACAAGTTCGGAAACGGTGCCACTGATACGAATCTGCCCCTCATACATAATGTACGCACGATCGACGATCTCCAGGGTTTGTTCAACATTGTGGTCTGAGATGATCACGCCGATTCCCCGTCCCTTGAGGGAAGCCACGATATCCTGGATGTCGTGAACTGCTATGGGATCGATACCGGCAAAGGGCTCGTCGAGAAGCATGAATTTGGGCTGTTGTACCAGAGCCCGGGTGATCTCTAGACGCCTTCGCTCCCCACCGGAAAGCGAATACGCCTTGTTCCCTCGTAGGTGGGCGAGGGAAAGCTCCTCCAACAACTCCTCGAGGCGGGCCGCTTCCTCATCCTTTGAGAGGCTCAAGGTCTCCAAGATCGCCCTGACATTTTGTTCGACGGTGAGCTTTCGAAAGACAGAGGGTTCCTGGGCCAGGTACCCCAAGCCTTTACGGGCCCGCCGATACATCGGAACATCCGTCAAATTTTCTTCGTTGAGGAACACTTTGCCGCGCTCAGGAGGAATCAGTCCCACAATCATGTAGAACGTGGTGGTCTTCCCTGCTCCGTTCGGCCCCAACAGGCCGACGATCTCACCCTGGGTCACGGAGATGGCGATATCGTCCACCACCCGCCGCTTCCGATATATCTTCGTCAGGCCCTCACCCCAGAGCCGAGTCGGTACGTCGAGATCCGTACCGAGACCGGCCGGTGAGGAGAGCCCCTCGACCTCCTCTTCCGGCCCGGGGTCCGAAACGACGTCGCTCATCGTGCACCTCCATTCCCACCTGGTGGACCGTTAGCGCTAGGTACTCCATTGTCGCCGGGTGGTCCATTGCCGCCGGGCACCGGCGCATCATCCGCCCCAGGGGATCCAGGAACTGGGCCGCCGGACTCAGGAGGCATCGTAGTTGGAGCCGCACGGCGCGTCGGCTGCAGATAAATACCAGCAGGATTGTCCACCTCCATTCGCTCGACCTCGCCGTCCTTCATGAAGAGACGTACCTCGTCACCGATGACGTAGTTGAGATCGAGCGCGTCAGAGCCCGTGGCCGTGCCCGTGCCCGCCGAATCCGGGGCCGACCGATAAAAGCTACGCGCCTCACCACGGGCGACGAGCAAGTCCATTTGCCGCTCCCGTGGCTCGGCACCCTCCGGTCCATGGGGGGGGGGATCACCGGGATCCGCTGCGGGGGGATCGCCGGGATCCGGTGACACCAGTTGGAAAGTTGCGATGATCGTGTCGCCCTCGATCCAGTCGGTCCGGATCACTTCGTCGGTGGCGTCCGTGTTCAGAGAATCTCTTGCCGTCGACACACCGCGAGCGGTCCCAGTGGCGACTACCCTCTCTAACTCGCCCGCAGACACGGCGGCCTCGATGGAGTCGCCGGTCAGCACAAAGTCTTCGGCCAGCGCCTGGGGCTGCGCCGGATTGCCGGACACGGCGGATGGGTCCGTTCCTGCGGTCACGGCGGTTGAATCCTCTTCGACAGCGCGTCGAACGGCGAACACCCGTTCCAACTCCTCCTCTACGAAGGCGAGGCGAATCGTTGGTCCTCGCATATCCACGTCCTCAGCCAGCAGTTGCGCGCGGCCCCGTGCTTCTATCTCCTCTATCTGACCGCCGGGCATATCCATGGTGATCGTGTCTCCTTGAACGTCCATCGTGTCCCCCGACACTGTGTCCTGAGAAAGAATATGCGCGTTCTCGAAGAGCGTCAGCCACCCGATGTCCTGTTGAAACTCCAACGAATCCCCGTAGGACTGCAAGAATCCCTGAGTGACTTGCACCCGTCCGCGCGCTTGGAACAAGCGATCGCCCACCAAGTGGATCAGGTCGGCATCCACCTCGTAGGGCACCGCACTGTCCGGTTGAGGGATCCCCGGTGAGCCCTCCATTGCCGTTGTGTCTGAGGCCACTTTCGGAACAAGGCGGGCGTGGGGCCGGCCCTCCCGCATGACCACGTCCTCCTCAGCACGGTCGTCGCCCTCCTGGAGAAGCACGAGGTCCTCACCGGTCAGGGAAGAACCGTCCTCGAGGTTCATCATCCGAACGGACCCCTGAGCTTGGAGACGACCCACGTTGCTGAAGTATTGGGCCCGGTCGGCGAACAATTCCCTTTGCCCGTCCCGGAATATCACGTTGCCGAAGAGCTGGGTGAAAGCCGTGGCCTCGAACGTGACGGAGCTGTCCGCTTCGATGCGTGTCCCGTCGTTACACTGGAATCGGGGAGTGGAAACGTAGATCACGCGCACCTGATTCATCGGAGCCGATCGGACCCCGCTCGAACTCTCGAGGTCACAGGACGACTGCTGCCCAGCTACCTCCCTCCCCGTGAACAGAAGGGCGAGGCTCACTAGAGGGAGGCAAAGGGCCCGGCTGGACATCAGAAGCGGACCGTCCCTCCGCGCGTCCGGGCGTTGGTAATATTGACCCGTTCAAAATTCAGGTCCGAGTTGAATCTCGTGCCCTCCACCACGTCGCCCCCGTCGTACATCACCACTGAGGAGTCGCTTCGGATTAGGTTGCTATCGGGCGTGTACCGTAACTCGTAACTCTCGATTCTCCGGCCATCTGCTAGGATGAGCAGGACCGAGTTTCCTTCGGCATGAAGTTCGTTCGTGCTCTCGTCCAGCCGGCCGCGGTCTGAGGTCAAAACTGCCTTCTCGGTACCGACTTCCTCATTGTACGCCATCAACGTCACGTTTCCACGAAGCAGAACTATCGTCGAGTCCTGAAAAATCAGGGCCGTATCTGCTTTCAGTAGAAACTCCCGTACTCCCCCGCGTGTCACGTTATCCGTGAGTCCGAAGATGATGTAGTCGGCCCCCATGGCCGCCAAGTCCGGATCTACCACCATCCGGGGGGGGGCTTCCGTGCAGGACACCAACAAGAGTGCAGGGATGAGTATGGGTCCAAGTACTCGGACATATAACTTACTACTGGTACACACTATAGAGTTCTCAATCTCATAAGGTTATGCAGATATACAGTCCCCACGAAACGGCCTGAACACTGAACTCCGAACATCTCTCCTCACGCACCATCTTGTTTACCCGCCGTGTGAGCTTTCGTCCCAACAGGGCGGACATGGTTCATCGCGTCACACCTCCGAACGAGCGTCACAATATTCGCGAACCAATCTGTCCCACTCTCCCCGCGCCGTCAGCAACTCCCGTGCGAACTCCCTAACGGCACCCCGCCCCCCGGGAGACCCCGTGGTCCACCGAGACACGGCATGGACCTCCGGTACAGCGTTCGATACGGCGACCGGGAGGGCGACGCGCCTCAGGACGGGAAGATCCGCCAGATCATCCCCTACCATGGCGGCCTCCTCCCACCCGAGGCCGCGGTCATCCAGCAGCTTCTGCACGACCGGTAGTTTCTTGGCTTCCGGGTCCTGGCGGCACTCATCGACCTCGAGCTCTCTTGCGCGCCATGTCGTGGCCTCCGAGACCCGTCCCGAAACAATCGCGACCTTGATGCCCGCCCAGCGGAGCATCTTTATCCCAAGACCATCCTGTATGTCGAAGCGCTTGAGTTCCATCGCGTCTTGACCGGGCAAAGCGCCGATGTAGACACCACCGTCGGTCAAGACTCCGTCTACGTCGAGTACGACCAGACGTATGCGACCGGCTACTCGGGGATCGATGTCCCCTGACGGACCGGCCACTCGTCGTCAGCCGGCGGGCGAAGGAACCCCGGGGGCGACTTCCGCCACGGTAGCTCGAATCGCGATGACTTGCTCCATAAGAGGCTTCAGGTGAGCCAGTGGAAGCATCGTGGCACCATCGGACGGAGCGCTCGCCGGATTGGGATGAACCTCTAGGAATAGGCCATCACATCCGGCGGCGACGGAGGCGCGCACGAGGGGCGCTACGAAGTCCGGATCGCCACCTCTAGATCCTGAAACGCGGCTCGGACGCTGAACAGAGTGGGTGCCATCAAAGATGACCGGTACGTCACACGTAGCTTGCATGCGCTGAAATGAACGCATATCGACGACCAGGTCTCCATAGCCGAAGAACGTGCCCCGCTCGGTCACCGCCACGCCGGACGCCCCCGCCCCTCGGGCTTTATCCACCGCGCCGAGCATGTCTTCTGGCGTCATCCACTGGCCCTTCTTGATGTTGACGATCTTTCCCGTCTCCCCGGCTGCAAGCAGCAAGTCGGTCTGGCGACAAAGAAACGCGGGAATTTGAAGAATATCCGCGACGCGGGCGACCGCAGCCGCCTGCTCAACTTCGTGGACGTCTGTAAGGATCGAAAGACCGGTCTCGTCCTTCACACGTCGCAATTGCTCGAGCCCACCATCCAGGCCAGGACCCCGGGGCGAGTCGGCCCTCGACCGATTCGCCTTGTCGAATGAGGCCTTGAACACCACGGGCACGCCGAGTTCGGACGAAAGCCACGCCAGCCGTCGGCCGATCTCCAGGTTGAGGTCGTCATCTTCGAGAACGCAAGGACCGGCAATCAAGGTGAAGCGGTCGAGCATTATTCTCCAACGCCGACGGCAGCTTCGGTCCGAGAACGCGCGGCATGGGCCGCGGCCGCCTCGATGAAAGAGGCGAAGAGAGGATGGGGGCGAGTCGGACGACTCTTGAGTTCCGGGTGGAACTGGCACGAGATGAACCACGGGTGGTCGGGAAGCTCGATCATCTCCACCAGGCCCTGGTCGGGAGAAGTGCCCGACATGATCAACCCCTCTCCCTCAAGGAGTACGCGGTATTCGTTGTTCACCTCGTAGCGATGCCGATGCCGTTCCATGATCTCCCCATCGGTATACACCTCCTCAACCCGAGATCCTTTCCGGAGGGAAGCGGCGTACTCGCCCAGCCGCATGGTCCCTCCCTTCGTCGTGACCTTCCGCTGGGAGTCCATGAGGCAGATAACGGGATCCACTGTGTCGGGGTCGAACTCCACCGAGTTCGCCTCCGTCATGCCGCATACGTTGCGGGCGAACTCGATGATGGCACACTGCAAGCCCAGGCAGATCCCGAAGAACGGAAGCCCGTTTTTCCTAGCCCACTCGATCGCCCTCAGCATACCTTCGATGCCACGATCTCCGAAGCCGCCGGGGATCAACAATCCATCGAAACCGTCGAAGTCGTGCTCCAGCACCCCCGCTTCGTAGCTCTCGGAGGACACCCACTCGATCTGCACCCTCACATCATTCGAGATGCCGCCGTGAATCAGCCCTTGTTGCACCGATTTGTAGGCATCGACCAACTCCGTATATTTGCCCACCACAACAATACGCACCGTGCCGGCGGAGGGGTGTTTCACGCTCTCCACCATTCGGCTCCACTCCGCCAGATCGGTAGCCGGTGCCTCGATTTCAAGCCGATCGAGCACTACATCGTCGAGGCGCTGGCGTCGCAGCTCGAGGGGAACCTCATAGATCGTATCGACGTCGCGACCCTCGATCACTCCGTCGATGGGCACGTTCGTGAACAACGCAATCTTTTTCCGCGTGCCTTGGTCCAGCGCACGTTCGGAGCGGCAGATGAGCACGTCCGGCTGGATCCCGATCTCCATGAGCTCCCGCACCGAGTGCTGTGTCGGCTTGGTCTTCAGTTCACCCACAGCGGCGATGTAGGGAACGAGCGTCAGGTGAATAAAGATCGCGTTCTCTCGGCCTTCGTCCTGCCGAACCTGACGAATAGCCTCCAGGAAAGGCAAGCTCTCGATGTCACCGACCGTGCCTCCGATCTCCGTGATCACGATGTCGTTTCCGGGTGCCATGCTCAGAATCCGGCTCTTGATCTCATCCGTGATGTGCGGAATGACCTGAACCGTGGCACCCAAGTAGTCCCCCCGACGTTCCTTGGCGATCACATCTTGATAGATGCGGCCTGCGCTGACGCTATTGCCTTGCGAGACCGATTCGTCGGTGAAGCGTTCGTAGTGGCCGAGGTCCAGGTCGGTTTCGGCGCCGTCGTCCGTGACGTAGACCTCACCGTGCTGAAACGGAGACATCGTACCCGGATCGACGTTGATATAGGGGTCGAATTTCTGGAGCGTCACTTTCAGCCCCCGTTCCTTGAGGATTCGCCCCAAAGAAGCCGCCGTGATCCCTTTGCCCAGCCCAGATACCACGCCGCCGGTCACGAAGATGTATTTCGTCTGTTGCACTTCAGGATCCGTCATTCCTATCTTCCTGTCTCCTAAACACTAAGGGTCTCGGTTCCGGCCAACGCACTCTCCATCCGCACGACATCGGCGGGCGTATCGACTCCGTGATCCGCCGCTCCCACGACGCTGACTCCGATCCGCATGCCGGCCTCGAGTGGCCGCAACTGCTCCAAATTCTCCAACCGTTCCAGGGGCGACGGCACCATCGCTACCCACCGTGCGAGGGCGTCCCGCGTATACGCGTAAATTCCGATATGCCGCAAGAAGGGCTCTCGCTTCAAATCCTCCGGCGAAGGCTTTCCATCACGCTGGTACGGAATGGGCGCCCGCGAAAAATACAGGACTCGTCCGCTCGCGGCACGGACCACTTTAACGGCCGAGGGGTCCCGGCGAGAGCCGTCATCAAGGACCGGCGTAGCACATGTGCCGATCTCCCAATGGTCGTCCCGCACCAGCGAGATGGCTGCCTCTAAGTGGAGTTCCTGGAGCAAGGGCTCATCGCCCTGAATATTGGCGATGACCCCGTATTCGGAAAATGACGCGCGTCCTGCCACCTCCGCCACACGATCCGTACCCGAGGGATGCCCTGTGCAGGTCATCTCCACCGGCGCACCGAACGATCGGCAAACTTCAGCGACTTCTTCGCTGTCCGTGGCGACGACCACGTGGTCCAAGACGCCCATGCTTTCCACACGGCGCCAGACCCACTCGATGAGGGGCCTGCCGAGAAGAGGATAGAGGGGTTTGTTGGGGAGGCGGTTAGACCGCAGCCGTGCCGGGACGATGCCCAAAACGCGACTGCTCACCGGCCCAAACCTGGGCACGAAGCAATGCCAATTACCGCAAATATCACGCCAGTCAAGTTATCCGAAGCAGCGTACAGTTGGCAACGCCTGACCCCTAAGTAGGACAGTCTGCGACGGTCCCGATGGGCTCAAAGAGCCAAGAAATTCGCCAGAAGCGTCTTGCCGTATTCGGAAAAAAGCGACTCGGGGTGGAACTGTACGCCCCAAATCGGCCGGTCGCGGTGCCGTATCGCTTGAATCTCTTCGATGCCGTCCTTGCCCTCACTCCACGCCGCCGGAATCAAACTTTCCGGAAGCACGGCCCCATCCGTCACCAGGGAATGGTATCGCGCCACCGTGAACGGAGAGGGAATTTTTTGAAAGATCCCCTCTCCGCTGTGCCGGATCGGTGCCGTTTTTCCGTGCATGATCCGCTCGGCCCGTACGGTCCTGCCGCCGAACGCCTCACCCAACGCCTGATGGCCCAGGCATACACCCAGCATGGGTGTTGCCGGATCCAGGGATCGGAACAGTTCAATGCTTACGCCGGCTTCGGCCGGCGTGCACGGGCCTGGAGAAACCACCACACGCGACGGCGCGAGCGCCCTAATCTCTTCGACGCTTCGCTCGTCGTTTCGGCATACTGCGACGTCCGCGCCCAACTCACCCAGGGACTGGACGAGATTGAAAGTGAACGAATCGTAATTGTCGATGACCAATAGCATGCCCAAAAAGAATCATCCTGGTCCGTGCGTAACAAGGGGGGGAGGCCAGGTGTAAAACCGTGCTCCGGGCCGTGCTCCCCGGGATTCGGGCCACGGAGACGCCCTTGTTTAAACATTGTTTGGTTTGTCATACGCCGTTCCAACAGAACGAGGAGTTGGAATACTTCTCGATGTCCACCCGCGTCGCGTACGATGCCGAACGTGGACGCCTATGGGCCGTCTGCCGGTCCTGCAAGAGGTGGTCGCTCGCCCCCATCGAAGAACGTTGGGAAGCCCTCGAGGAGTTGGAAAAGATCGTAAAGGACCGGGCGAAGCTCCTCTCACAAACCGACAACATCGCCCTTCTGCGCGCGGGCGACCTCGATGTCGTTCGGGTGGGCCGGGCCAACCTCACCGAGGAAGCTTGGTGGAGGTACGGGCGGGAGCTCACGAACCGAGCGGTGCGGCATCAAAAACTTACCTTAATCGGAACGGCAGCCGCTGGCGCGGCCATTGCGGGAGGGTGGGCCAGTGGCGTAATCGGCTGGCTCGGCGCGTGGATTCTCTGGGAGAACGCACCACAGCAGCTGACACACGCCGCCCGATGGCTCCACTTTGGCGGAGTCGCTTGGCGTGGAAAGCAGCAATGCCCCCGCTGTGAACAAGTTCTACGGAGTGTCGCCTATCGGGATCGCGCACAGCTGATTCTGTCACCCGGGACCACCCCAGGGGATGCCCTGTCCGTAACCCAGCGATGCCCGGCCTGTGAGGACCTCGGCAAAGGGGGTCTGCACCTTCGAGGCAAGGAGGGCGATCTCGTCTCGAGGCGGCTGCTCGCTTATCACCATCACACCGGGGCCTCCGAGAAGCGTGTTCGGTCGGCGACGCGGCTCATCGAAGAGGTGGGGAGCCCGGAGAGCTTAACGCGCCTGGTCATCAAGGATGGACGAAGGCTGGGTGATCTTCAGCGCAACGGGGCGATCGCCCTGGAGATCGCGGCCAACGACACGGTCGAGCAACGCCTGCTGGAGCTCGAACTCGCCGAGGTCGAAACGCACTGGCGCGAGGAAGAGGAACTCGCGTCGATCATCGATGGGGAGCTGACGTCGTTGCCTTTGATGGAGAGTATCCGGAGGAGGGTCGCTGGAATCGGATGACTCAAGGTCGTGGGCGCGGGGGATGGCGAATCACCCTTAGATCCCGAGCGGACCCCCGAACTAGTAGTCGACCGGCCTCAGATAGAACTCCCCGATCGCGGTGGACGACAACATCGCGACCGTCGGCAACTCCCTCTTCCAATGCGTCGCCGACAGCCGGCCCCACACGCGATCCACGTCGACCTCCGGGACTCCCATGTTCTTGAGCTCGTCGACCGTATAGCCCTGGAGGAGCCAGTGGAGGATCGGATCGGCGCGATGATAGGAAATGCCGAGCTCATCTTCGTCATGAACGCCACGGACCAGGTCGGCCGACGCGGGCTTGTCAATGATCACATCCGGCACACCGAGGCGCCTGGCCAAGTCCCAGACCTGGGTCTTGAAGAGATCGCCGAGCGGATTGATCGGGGGAGAATCGTCGGCATGCCACGTGTAGTACCCGAGGAGGCGTTCCGACTTGTTTCCCGTACCGAGCGGCAGCGCTCTGAGCTTCGCGGACTGGTCGAAAAGAATGATCGAACGGATGCGAGCCGCCAAATTTCCACGGCGAAGGGGCGAAAGGTCGGGCTCATGATTTTGGATGTACGCGTCCACTGTCTCGGTAATTTCGATCGTGCGGCCCTGGGCGCCGGACGCCTCCAGCACGAGAGCCGCGTGGTCCAAGCTGTCCTGGCTCGACGTGGCATAAGGAAGGCGAAATCCCGTTACGTTCTCAGGACCGAGGGCGCGGACGGCCAAGAGAAGTGACACGCTCGAGTCCACGCCTCCAGATAGACCGATCACCACACGCTCGAAGCCGCGCTGACGAACGACTTCCTCCCGGATGAATTCCAGCAAGGCTTTCTCGACGAGGGTAAGATCCAAATCGAGCAGCGTGTCGTCTTCGGGATGGACGGGCGGATGTGCGAGGCCGCGTAGAGTCGTCTCCACCGGTTCGAGTGCGGGTTCGGTCTCCGCCGCACCGACGCTGTCGTAGGCGGGGGCCTGCGCAATGCTGTGAGCGTCAGTCAGCGCTTTCTGCAAGCGGGGGAGCGTCTGCTCTAGATCGGACAAAAGGGGCGATGCCACTCTCGCTCGGTCCAAGGCCGCCGACTCCAGCTGGGCCACGGTCACAGATTCTTCGAAGAGCGGCCCGCGCGCCAGAATCGAACCGTCCGGCGCGACCGCGATCGACCCACCCGGAAAGACCTTTCCCCCCTCCGAGCCAACGAGCTGGCTGACCACCACGAACACACCGTGCTCGAGCGCGGTGGCCGGGGCCAAGGCGTCCCATCGACTCAGGTTGTGGGGCCGCCCTTCCCCACCGGGAGTGAAATCTCGTGCTGGAGACGCGCTCACTGCGACGATCAACTCCGCGCCCCCTACGGCCAGGATGGTGGGCGGAAGCGAGTGCCACATTTCCTCACAGATGAGGAGCCCCACGCGCCCGAACCGGGTATCGAACGCTTGGACGGTCTTTCCGGCCTCCACGAAGCGCGCCTCGTCGAAGACGCCGTAGGTGGGCAGAAACATTTTCCTGTGAACGTGGGTCGCCTCGAAACCTCGCTCGCCCGGCGTCACATACACCACGCTGTTGTGGAGCCTCCGACGGTGCCGCTCGAAGAAGCCGAGAACCACGTCCGGAGACCCCTCCGGTGGTTCACCCAGGGCCTTTGCCACGCCCGTCGCCGAGAGCGCCACTTCAGCAACGCCACCCTCCACGAAGTATCCGGTAAGGCTCGCCTCCGGAAACACCAAGAGATCGACAGTCCCTGCCTGCTCGGCGACGACCTCGCGAATCCGGGAGAGATTGGACTCGACATCGGCCTTTTTCGGCTTGAACTGGGCGAGCCCCACCCGTAGCTTAGACCCTCCTGTCGGTCGTATCATTAGCGACGTCTCCTGGGCACGTCGACGATCAAAACGTATTTCGACTGTATCTCGACTGCCTCTCGACAAAGTAAGGATTTGGTGGTCGAAGTCGAAGGCCCTTGCGTCTTGGCCGGAACGACGCAGGATTCCATGGGGTTATTAGAAGTTCGTCACGACCGCTGCCTACCCCTAAGGGAACGATGATCCGTAAGACTCTACTCAGCTTGGTGTTGGCCCTCGTTTTGGGTCTGCCTTCGGCGGTCCAGTCGCAGGACAATGGGGGACGGCGCCGCTCCGAAAGCCAGCCAGCCGCGGCCCCGGGTGCTCAGGAATTCCTGGCTGTTTTTCAGGCCATTCGTGACTACGGTCTCCAAGAGCTTTCCGACTCGACGCTCTGGTTCCGTGCCGTCGAAGGGCTGATCACAGAGATCGATGACCCGTATGCGCAGGCATTCACGCCAGATGAGTACGACGATTTCCAAGAAACCAATACCGGTAACTATGGGGGCATCGGCGTTCAGATCACGACCTTGAACGAAATCATCACCGTTACGGCGGTATTTCCGAATACTCCCGCCTGGGAGTCGGGCCTCCAGCTCGGAGACCTGATCATTGCGGTGAACGAGGAAAGTACGGAGGGATGGACGACCGGCGACGCGTCGAACGCCATTCGTGGCGAAGTGGGAACGACGGTCAACCTTACGATCGCCCGCCAGGGACTCACAGCTCCGCTCAGGCCGACTGTGCGCCGGGACACCGTGCACGTCTCGGCCGCCGACGCGGACCTCGTGGGCTCAAACGTCGCCTATATTTCGCTCAACCGTGTCGCTCGTGGCTCGGCCGATGAAGTGGGGGCGTACCTTTCCGAGTTCAAAGACGCGCGGGGATTCATCCTCGACCTGAGGGGTAATCCAGGGGGATATCTGGACGAATCTCTCAGCATCTCGGATCTTTTCCTCAACGAAGGGGCTCGCCTTGCTAGCGCTGAAAGCCGAGTTCCGGGTGAAGCCAACCGCAGCCTAGATGAATCGTGGACCGCCGAGTCTCCCGATCGCATACCGGGCAAGCCGGTCATCGTCCTTGTCGATCAGTATTCCGCATCCGCTTCGGAGATTATCGCCGGGGCTTTGCAGGACCATGACCGAGCTCTGGTCATCGGCGAGAGAACTTTTGGAAAAGGCGTCTTCCAGAACGTGTTCAGGCTCACCGAGACCCGTCATCTCCGACTCACGACCGGAGAGTGGTATACGCCGCTGGGGAGGTCCCTCCATCGTCCCCGGACGGCTCAGGGTAGGCCTCTGCCCGAAGATCCGGAGACCTTTCCCGTGGTCACGACCCAAGCGGGGCGTGAACTGGTCGGTGGAGGCGGCGTGTTCCCCGATATCGAGATCAGCAACGACACCCTCACGATAATCGAGCGCGAGTTCACGTCTCAGGCAGCCGGTGTCCGTGTTCCAATGAACCTGCGCATCGAGGAGTTCGCCTTCGCTCAGTCCGAGAGACTCCGTGCCGAAAATGCCGACCCGACGATCGATCCCGCCGCTTTCGAAGATTTCTTGGCCGGGCTCGACGATGAGGGAGTCGATCGCACGTATCTCGACAATGACGACGTGCGGGAATACTTGGAGTACTTGATCATTCAGCGCATAGCGATCCGCATGGACTTGATGGGACGGGCCATGGAGTTTCGTGCGCAGCGTGATCCGGTTCTTGCGGAAGCCGTGCGACTCTTGAGCGAGAGCGAAACCCAAGCCCAATTGTTCGTTGCCGCGAATCAGGTGGGTCAGTCCTACGTCCCCGCAAGCGCGATCGATATTCGCTAAGCGGCTTCACATCACTCCACTTCGGGGCCGTCCTCCGCGCTGTGGAATCGGCAAAGTGCCGAGAACGTAGCCTAGAAGGGTGATCGGAAATGGGGGTGGGTCGCGTTGCGGATGCGATGCCACGGTCCCATACCCTAGGCGGAGCGACGACGCCCTAACCGTAGCTACGGTTAGGAGCTCCAACAACGGGGATGGAGTCATCCCACCGCAACCCTTACGTGTAGTAAGGTCATGCCCTTCCTGTGCGCGACCCGCTCCCTTTCCGATCACCCTTCTAGGACCTTGGGTGGTACCTTTGATGCATGTCGCGAAGGTACTTACGATCCAAGTGCGTATAGATCTGGGTCGTTGAAATGTCCGCATGACCGAGAAGCTCTTGGACCGCCACCAGATCCGCACCTCCTTCCAAGAGGTGCGTCGCGAACGTATGCCGCAGCACATGCGGCGATACCTTTCGTTCGATGCCCGCGAAGCGCGCAGCGTCCTTTACGATTTTCCACACTGCCGCCCTGGATAGAGGTCGCCCCCGCTGATTGAGAAACACACAGCCGCCGCCCTTACCCTTCTCCAAGGCTGGCCTCACTTCCCGGAGGTACCGGGAAAGCGCCACACACGCTGGGCGTCCAAGCGGAACCATCCGCTCCCTGGATCCTTTTCCGAAAACCGTACACAATCCCTCATCCACATCGAGATTGGTGAGGCGAAGGCCCACGAGCTCCGAGACGCGCACCCCGGTGGCGTAGAGGAATTCCAGAATCGCCCGATCGCGCCAGTGCACCGACGAATCCAGTCGAGACGCTTCCAGCAAGGCAGAAACCTCGGCGGCATCGAGGACGTCCGGAAGGGAGCGGGCGACGCGGGGGCTTTGAAGTCCCTCCGTCGGATCGCTTGGCAGAGCGCCCTCCTCCAGGAGAAACCCGAAATAGGTGCGAAGCGCCGATTGGGCGCGGCGCACGGACGTGGGAGCCAGACCGAGGTCGCTTAAGTGGAAGACGTAGTCTCGCACGTCATCCCCGCCAACGGACGCTGGATCGGGCCGGCCTCTCTCCGTCGCAAAGACGATGAATTTCTCGAGCTCCCGTCCATAGGCACTGACGGTGAGCGGCGACAACCCCCGTTCGAAATTCAAATAATCGGCGTAGAGTTCAGCCCGAAACGCGATTGCCTCATTCATTCGATCGTTCCTGGTCGTCCCGATGCTGGCCAGGCCCGGGGCTCCGAGCCGACGTCCGCCTTGTGCCTCCTGCGGGATCGCAACCACCACCCCGCCAACAGAACGACGATCACACCCGCGATACTGGTCAATGTCCAATTCAGGCGGTCTTGTATCCCCAATAGCTGGTCAACATTGCGCCCGGCGAACGCTCCGAGCCAGACGAGCGCTCCGTACCAGATCCCCGACGCGAGGACCAGGGGAACCACCACAGAGACCGGGCGCTGTCGAATGAGGCCCGCGAACACAGGCGTTACCGCCCGCAGCCCCGGTAAAAAACGCGTATAGAAAATCGCTGGCACGCCCCAACGTCCGTAGAACTTCCGAACGACTTCGACCTGCTTCGGGTCGAGCAGGTATCGCCCGATTCGCGTCTGGAAAAATGTGTCGCCGTAGTGGTAGCCAACCGTGTAGACCACGAGCGCAAAAACCACGTTGGATGCCCACGTCACGAGAAAGACGACTTCCGCGCTCGCGAGCCCTCGGGCGGCGAAGAAACCTCCGAGCAAAACGAAGGTGTCGGCCGGAATCACGGGAGCGATGTTCTCGACGGCCGCCCCCGTGCCTAGCGCCGCATACAACAGGTAAGGGGGCACATCCTGTAGCCAGACGAGCATCTGGTCCAACACTTTCGATGCTCCTTGCTAGGGGTCCGTTGAAGAGATTCCGTCCCCGTCACTCCGACCGGCTTCATCGTCTCCTGACGGCTCTAGAAGTACCACCGCGTGCACCGCCATGCCTTCCCCCGCCCCGATCCAGCCCATGCCCTCGTTCGTCTTTCCCTTCACGGAAATCCCCTCGGGGGGGGTACCAAGCACTTCGGAGAGCCTCGCTACCATCTCCTGCGCGCTGGAGGCGATCTTGGGCTGCTCGGCGATTACCGTGACGTCGAGATTGCAGACCCGGAGATCGGATTCACGAATGAGTTGGACCGCACGCGCCAGCAATTCCATGGAATCTATATCCTTCCAGTGTGGCTCGGAGGGGGGGAAATGCCGGCCTATGTCACCCAAAGCCGCGGCGCCGAGCAAGGCGTCCGTGACCGCATGGGCGATGGCGTCGCCATCGGAGTGTCCGAGAAGACCTGGGTGATCCTGAATCCGTACCCCTCCGAGAACGAGAGGACGTGCCTCGTCGAAGCGGTGCGAGTCGTATCCGAAGCCAATCCTCATCGAGCCCAGACCTTTAGTCCCCTCCCCAGGCCCGGAACGCCAAACAGGCGTTGTGTCCACCAAATCCGAAGGAGTTGGAGAGAGCGACCCCCACTGGGCGTTCCACGACGCCGTGGGCGCCATAGTCCAAATCGCAATCCGGATCAGGGTCGGTCAAGTTGATCGTGGGAGGTGTTCGGCCCTGCTGGCATGCCAGAGCCGTTACGACGGCCTCGACGCCGCCCGCTGCGCCCAACAAGTGCCCCGTCATCGATTTCGTAGAACCCACGATGATCGAATACGCCGCATCTCCCAACACCTGCTTGATTGCCGCCGTCTCGTTCCGGTCGTTGGCCTGAGTCGAGGTGCCGTGGGCGTTGATGTAATCCACGTCCCCGGCGCTCACGCCCGCGTCATCCATGGCCATGCGCATCGCATCTTGAGCGCCCTTTCCCTTCGGTGCCGGCATCGTGATGTGGTACGCGTCCGCCGACACGCCATATCCGACCACCTCCGCCACGATCGTCGCACCGCGCGCAGCCGCCGTTTCCAACGCTTCCAATATGACGCAGCCCGCTCCCTCACCGATGACGAATCCGTCGCGACCAGCATCGAAGGGTCGGGATGCGGCCTCCGGATCATCGTTCCTCGTCGACAGCGCCTTCATGGCCGCAAAGCCCGAGACGGCCAGAGGAGTAATCGTCGCCTCAGCTCCGCCTGCGATCATGATGTCGGCGTCACCGCGCTCGATGAACCGGAACGCATCCCCGATAGCGTGTGCGCCCGACGCGCACGCCGACACCGTGGCGTAGTTCGGCCCTTTCGCGCCAAAGCGGATTGAAATCAGGCCTGCTGCAATGTCGGGAATGAACATGGGAATGAAGAAAGGGCTCACTCGGCCCGGACCGCGTTCCCTGATCACATCATGCTGGGCCTCCATGGTCGAGATGCCGCCGATCCCGCTGCCGAAGATCACCCCAAAACGTTCGGCGGCGATGCCCTCGGGCGGGCCCGTGAGTCCGGCGTCTCGCATGGCCTCAACGGCAGCGCCAACGCCGAACTGCGCGAAACGGTCATACCGCCGCGCTTCTTTCTTGTCCAGAAGATTAAGCGGGTCGAAATTCTTCACCTCGCAAGCGATTCGGGTCACGTATTCTTCGGTGGTCTCGAAAATCGTGATGGGTCCCGCCCCGCTCTTCCCTTCGAGTAACGCAGCCCAGGTGGAAGGCACGTCGTTCCCCACCGGGGTGAGCGCCCCAAGCCCTGTGATGGCCACCCTACGACGACTATCGCTCATCGCCAAAACGCCTTTACAGCCGAGATTTCAGCAAGCTCACGACTCCCCGTGCTTCTCAATGTAGGCGACGGCTTCGCCAACAGTGCGCATCTGCTCCGCATCCTCGTCTGGAATATCGATGGTGAACTCTTCCTCGAAGGCCATCACGAGCTCTACCGTGTCCAGAGAATCAGCCCCGAGGTCGTCCACGAAGGAAGCCTCAGGAGTGACTTTCTCCGGGTCCACTCCCAATTCGGTGATGATGATTTGCTTGACTTTCGCGGCAGTGTTGTCAGCCATGGTGCCTCCGTAAAGTGAGTCCCGACATGTTAAGTTGACTTGAACCATCTCGGATCATGATCACCCTAAATGGCCATCCCTCCGTCTACCGCGACGACCTGGCCGGTAATGTAGCGGGCCGCAGGTCCCGCAAGAAAGCGCACCAGTCCGCTCACGTCTCCGGGATCACCAAAACGCCCGAGCGGAATGTGCGATTGTAGCTCCTCCACCATGGACTCGGGCAACGCTGCCGTCATATCGGTCGTGATGAAGCCCGGCGCGATAGCGTTGCAACGGAGGCCTCGTGGGGCAAGCTCCTTCGCGATGCTCTTCGTAAATCCGATGAGGCCGGCCTTGGAGGCAGCGTAGTTCGCCTGGCCAGCGTTTCCGACGATTCCGACCACCGATGTGATGTTCAAGATCACGCCGCTCCGCCGCTTCATCATCCCACGTGCGAGTGCGCGCGTCATGTTGAATGCCCCCTTGAGATTGACGGCGAGGACCTCATCCCACTCCTCTTCCTTCATTCTGATGAAGATATTGTCCCGGGTGATGCCAGCGTTGTTGACCAGGATGTCGACCGGCCCCAAGTCCTTTTCTACCTTGGCCACGAGGGCGTTGGTGCTTTCTGTGTCGCCGACGTCACAGCCGTAACCCTCGTGACCGGCCCCCTCGAGGGAAGTCGCCGCCGATTTGGCCGCCTCCCCGTTACGGCCTACGACGGCCACTTTGGCGCCCGCGCGCCCGAGTTCCTGTGCGATCCCCAGCCCAATACCACGTGAGCCTCCAGTGACGATCGCAACCAGTCCGTCGAGTTCTTTCATTGAAGATCCCTTCAAGGCTCCCATACTTCGAGATCGTCCGGTTCACCAAGAGATGCGCACGGGACGGGTTTTACGATCCTCCGATTCAGTCCACGTAGAACCGACCCGGGCCCGATTTCCAGGAATCGGTCCACACCGGACTCGGCCATATGGAGGACGGACGCCGCCCACTGTACGGGAGTGGTGAGTTGTCGCACCAATAACGCCCTTGCAGCGTCTCCTGTCGATACCGGCTCTGCGGTGACATTCGCAATAATGGGGAACGCGGGATCGTGAAACGACTGCTGTTCGAGCCAAGGCTCGAATTCCACTGCCGCCGGCTCCATCAGGGGGGAATGAAACGCCCCGGAAACACTCAGCCGCACCACGCGCTTGGCACCCAACGCCGCCGCAAGCTCCATGGCCCGCTCAACACCTGCCAGATCTCCGCTGATGACGACCTGGCCCGGGGCGTTGAAATTCGCCGGGACACAGACGCCTGCCTCTTCCTCCGCCTGCTCACAGACCGAAACGACGGCCTCGTCATCCAACCCGATCACGGCCGCCATACTACCGGGTCGCTCGACTCCGGCGTCATACATCAACTCTCCACGCAGGCGCACCGTAATCACTGCGGCGGAGAAATCGAGTGTCCCCGCCGCGACGTGCGCGGAAAATTCACCCAATGAATGCCCCGCGGCCAGTCCGATTTCGCCGAGGCGTTCCCGGATGACTCGGTATACGGCGGTGGAGTGGACAAGCATGGCCGGCTGGGCGTTTTTCGTGCGTACCAAATCTTCCTCAGGACCCTCCCAAGCGAGCTTGGAAATGGAGAATCCCAAAACATCATCCGCTTCTTCGAACACCCGTGCGGCCTCGGGATAGTCGCACGCCAGAGATCGACCCATTCCGACGTACTGGGAGCCCTGTCCTGGGAAGAGAAGCGCAAGGGACATCATCAGAAGGCTCTTGAAGGAGTACAGTGGGCCGCGTTGCGGTCGCTCTGACCGCCCGTTCCTACCAGCGGACAGCCATGGCGCCCCAGGTCAGTCCAGCCCCGAATGCCACGAGTAAGAGCTTCATGCCGGACTGTAACCGGCCCTGCTCGATCGCCTCGTCCATCGCCACCGGGATGGTCGCCGAACTCATATTCCCATACCGGTCTACATTCACGAACACCTTCGCCATGGGAAGCCCCGCGTAACTCGCAGCACCCTTGATGATTCGGATGTTGGCCTGATGAGGGAACACCAAATCCACGTCCTCCAGATCCCACCCAGATCGTTTCAGTGCCTGTCCAGAGCTGTTCGCCATCGCACGTACGGCATGCTTGAAGACCTCCCGCCCCGACATCCGTATGAGATGGCTTCGATCTCGAAGCACGTTTTCGTCCATCGGGATCGCGGCCCCTCCCGCGGGCCGGTAGAGGATGTCCGCCAGCTTTCCATCAGATTGGTGGTGGGTACCCAGGAGACCTCGCTCGCCCGACGCACTCCGAACGACCGCGGCACCCGCACCATCACCGAACAACACGCAAGTGGAGCGATCTTCCCAATCGATGATGGAACTCATCTTTTCTGTAGCGACGACGAGAGCGATTTTCCCTCGACCCGTGGAGATATATCCCTCGGCTACGGTGAGCGCATAGAGGAAGCCCGTGCACGCGGCGGCAACGTCGAAGGCGACCGCATTCGTCGCGCCGATGAGGGCCTGGACATCGCAAGCAGTGGCGGGAAGCCAGCGGTCGGGTGTCGCTGTCGAAACGATCAGAACGTCGACGTCTTCGGGCGCCAGACCAGCTCGTTCCAGGGCGACCCGAGCGGCACCCGCACCCATATCAGCGGCCGTCATCTCTGCGGGTGCGATGCGGCGCTCTCGGATTCCGGTCCGCTCGACGATCCACTCAGCGGAGGTCTCGACGATCGCCTCCATATCTCGATTCGTGACGACATTGTCGGGCAGAAACCGGCCCGTCGACACGATTTCAACCAACGGGCTCGTCGTCGTCAAACCGTGCTGCCGGATTCGATGGGGTGAGTCATTTCCCGCACGAAGTGAGATACCATCGAAGCCTTGGCTGCCTTGTCCGCCACACGGATCGCGTTCTCGATCGCCTTGGGCGGTGACCCGCCATGGCAAATGATGGGAATTCCGTTCACTCCGAGCAGTGGCGCGCCGCCCGTCTCGGTATAGTCCAACAGTCGGAAGACCTCCTCAAGGTCATGGCTGGCGTGGGCCTCACCCAACGCGTTCGTCAGCAGGCCCACGATGAAGGTCGCCACAGATTCGTAAAACTTGAGAAGCACGTTCCCGACGAATCCATCACACACGAGCACGTCGCATCCACCCTCGACAATGCCACGGCCTTCAACGTTGCCGACGAAGTTGAGATCGCTCTCCACCAGGGCCTCGTACGCCGCCGCGGTCAGTTCGTCCCCTTTTTTCGGCTCTTCGCCAATGTTGAGAAGGCCGATGCGAGGATCGGTGATTCCCATCAAGTCCTGCGCGTACACTTTTCCCAAGTGCGCAAACTGAACGAGTTGGTGTGGCTTGCAGTCGACATTCGCTCCCGCATCCAAGAGCAACAGGGGACCACCGGCGCTCGGCACCACTGTGCCGATGGCTGGACGATCCACTCCCGCCAACGGCCGAAGGATGAAGAGCGATGCCGCCATGACGGCTCCCGTAGAACCGGCGCTAATGAAAGCGTCTGCCTTTCCCTCCTTATGAAGGCCCACGCCGATGGCGATAGAAGAATCGGGTTTCCGTCTCAGGATCGTCGAGGGCGGCTCGCCCGGTAGGACCCGCTCGGAGGCATGAACGATGCTCAGTCTGTCGGACGGAAATTCGGTGTGCTTGGCGAACTCCGCCTGTACCAAGGCGGAGTCCCCGACCAGGATGACCTCGAAGTCCGATTCAGGGCTCTTGAGAGCGCTTATGGCGCCAGCCACCTCGGCCATGGGGGCCGTGTCGGTCCCCATGGCGTCCAGAGCAATCCGCACCTAGATGCCGTCTCTCGGTTCAGTCCAA